>Ga0182741_1000729_pt1 | contig 46652 bp, 39 predicted proteins | sample eDN5th37CBELigOP_FD_128874 | JGI IMG/M metagenome (GOLD analysis project Ga0182741, IMG submission 128874) | Enriched Organic Plus compost microbial communities from Emeryville, California, USA - eDNA 5th pass 37_C BE-Lig OP (version 2) (version 2) ... | reverse complement strand
CCGGCTGCTGGACCACTTCGTCATCGGCGACGGCCTGCCGGTGTCCCTGGCGGCCCGTGGCTGGATGTAGCGGCAGTGCGGCCCGCCTACCCCGGCCGGTCCCTGTCGCGAAGCAGCGGGCTGGGCCAGTGCCGGACCGCGCCATGGCAGCAGGCGCAGGCCCGCCGACGCGCGCCCGCTTCGCCAGAGCGGCCCGCAGGCCGGTCCTGCACCCCGCGTTGACGTCGCTGACCGGCGCGCCGGCCCTGGAAGCAGCCACCCCGCCGGTCGGGTAAAATGCGCAGTTCCGCGCTCCAAGCAGACAGTCACGTGAAATCCCTACTCCGCGCCCTGATAGGCCAAGGCATCGAAGCCTTGCGCGCCAATGGCACCCTGCCTGCCGACACCCTGCCGCCGGATTTCGTGGTCGAACGGCCCAAGACCCGCGACCATGGCGACTTCGCCACCAACGCCGCGATGCTGCTGGCCAAGGCCGCGCGCAGCAATCCGCGCGCCGTGGCGCAGGCGCTGGTCGCGGCACTGCCGCCCAGCGACGACGTCGCCAGCGTCGAGATCGCCGGCCCGGGCTTCATCAACTTCAAGCTGGCGCCGGTGGCCTTCCAGCGCGAGGTGGCCAGCGTGCTGCGCGAAGGCGCCGACTACGGCCGCAACCTGGGTGGCAACGGCCGCAGCGTCGGCGTGGAATACGTCTCGGCCAACCCGACCGGCCCGCTGCATGTCGGCCACGGCCGCGCCGGCGCCATCGGCGACTGCATCGCCCGCGTGCTGGAAGCCAACGGCTGGAACGCCAAGCGCGAGTTCTACTACAACGACGCCGGCGTGCAGATCGAAAACCTGGCCCGCTCGGTGCAGGCCCGCGCGCGCGGCTTCAAGCCGGGCGACGAGCAGTGGCCCGCCGAGGCCTACAACGGCGAGTACATCGCCGACGTCGCCAAGGCCTACCTGCTCGGCCAGACCGTCGAACTGGAAGGCAGCCAGGTGGTTGGTGCCGGCGATGCCGAGGACATCGAGGCCATCCGCCGCTTCGCCGTGGCCTACCTGCGCAACGAGCAGAACCAGGACCTGGCCGCGTTCGGCGTGGATTTCGACATCTACTTCCTGGAAAGCTCGCTGTACAAGGACGGCAAGGTCGCCGAGGCGGTGGACCAGCTGGTCGCCTCCGGCCACACCTACGAGGAAGGCGGCGCGCTGTGGCTGCGCTCGACCGATTTCGGTGACGACAAGGACCGCGTGATGCGCAAGTCCGACGGCACCTACACCTACTTCCTGCCGGACGTCGCCTACCACCTGAGCAAGTGGCAGCGCGGCTACGAACGCGCCATCACTGAACTGGGCGCCGACCACCACGGCTCGCTGGCGCGCGTGCGCGCCGGCCTGCAGGCGCTGGGCGTGGGCATTCCGCAGGGCTGGCCGGAATACGTGCTGCACCAGATGGTGACGGTGATGCGCGGCGGCGAGGAAGTGAAGCTGTCCAAGCGCGCCGGCAGCTACCTGACCCTGCGCGACCTGATCGACGAAGTCGGCAGCGATGCCGTGCGCTGGTTCCTGATCGCGCGCAAGCCCGATTCGCAGCTGACCTTCGACATCGACCTGGCCCGCCAGCAGAGCAACGACAACCCGGTGTTCTACGTGCAGTACGCGCATGCCCGCGTCTGCTCGCTGCTGCGCCAGGCGCAGGAGAAGGGCCTGGATTACGACCAGGCGCAGGGCCTGGCCGCGCTGGCGCAGCTGGACGACGCCGCTTCGCTGGAACTGATGAACGAAATCTCGCGTTACCCGGAAGTGGTCGAAGCCGCCGGCGCGTCGCTGGAACCGCACCTGGTCGCGCAGTACCTGCGTGAATTGGCGCACGCCTTCCACACGTGGTATCACGGGACGCCGGTGCTGGTGGACGATGCCGCCACCCGCAACGCCCGGCTCGCCCTCGCCGGCGCGGCGCGGCAGACGCTCGCCAACGGCCTGGGCCTGTTGGGCGTGAGCGCACCGGAAAAGATGTAAGCAAGGAGACGTTGCAGAAATGGCAGCACGACGCGGCAAGAGCCAGGCCAGGCGCAACAGCGGCAACGGAACGCCCGGCTGGGTATGGCTGGTCGCCGGCGCGGCGATCGCGGCCGTGGTGTTCCTGGCCGCCCCGAACCTGTTCAAGAAGGAGGGCGACGGCTTCCTGCGCGTAGGCCCGCAGCCCAACCCGGACGCGCAGCCGGCGCCGGTCGCCGATGCCGACCTCGATGCCGGCGCGGACCTGCCGCGCCCGGCCGCGCGCGAAGGCGCACAGCCGGCGGAAAAGCCGGCGCCGACCCAGTACGACTTCTACACCCTGCTGCCGGGCAAGGAAGTGCAGATGTCCGACGCCGAACTGGCCGCCAGCGCCCGCGCCGAGGAACAGCGCCGCGCCCAGGCCGCGCGTGCGGCGCAGACCAGCGAAGCCCAGCGCGCGCAGGCCGCCCTGGAAGGGCGCCCGGTTCCGGCGGCCGCCGCGCCGCTGCCCGCGCCGATCAGCGAGGCGCCGCGCCAGACGGTGGCCGGCGAAAGCGCGCCCGCCCGCACGGCTCCGGCCACCACGGCGCCCGCGGCCGCCGCGGACAGCGCGCCGAAGCGGCCGGAAGCGGCGGCGCCGGCGACCGCCGCCAGCGACAACGTCCGCTACATCCTCCAGGCCGGCGCCTTCGGTGCTTCCGGCGATGCCGAGGCGACCAAGGCCAAGCTGGCGATGATGGGCCTGGCCGCGCGCGTCGAATCGGCGCAGATCAACGGCAACACCGTCTACCGCGTGCGCATGGGCCCCTACGGCACCGCCAGCGAACTGGCCGAGGCCAAGGCCAAGCTCAACGGCAGCGGCCTGCAGGCCATGGCGATCAAGGCGCAGTGAAGTCGCCTACGGCGGCTTCACCCCAAAGTTTGTGAAACAAACTTTGGGCCCCGTGCCCGCTATTCCCACATCCCCACGCCTGTCGGCGCGCCCCCTTGACTCAAGGGGGCTGTGGCTCCGGTGGGAGCATCGAAGTGTGGGGTTTGCGCCGCACCGAATTTGGCGTAGTGCGCCATTCGCGGCAGGCTCCGCGTCTACGAGTGTGTCCTGCGAGGTGCGGAAATCATGGGCGTAGTGACGTCGCCTACGGCGGCTTCACCCCAAAGTTTGTGAAACAAACTTTGGGCCCCGTGCCCGCTATTCCCACATCCCCGCGCCTGTCGGCGCGCCCCCTTGACTCAAGGGGGCTGTTTCTCTGGTGGGATCACCGTAGGTGCGGGGCTCACCCGCACAGGTCTGCCGGGAAGGCGCCATGCGGGGCAAGCCCCGCATCTACGCGCATCCATGTCCTGCAAAGGTGCGGAAAGCGACGGCGGAGACGTCGCCTGGGGTTGTTTCATCCCAATTTCGTGAAACGAACTTCGGTCCATGTCGGTTTTTTCCATACTCCCGCATCTTCGAAGCCGCCTGACTCAAGGAGCCGTGACTCCGATGGGACCACCGTAGGTGCGGGGCCCGCCCCGCACGGGCTCGGTGGGGAAGGCGCCATGTGGGGGGCAAGCCCCGCATCTGCGACACCCGTGTCCCGCGAAGGTGCGAAAATCGACGGCCCCTTGCCCTGGAAATCCGTCATGTCCAAGACCGCCCTGATCACTGGCGCCACGTCCGGCTTCGGTGCCGCCGCCGTCCGTCGTTTTGCCGGTGCCGGCTGGAAGGTGATCGCCACCGGCCGTCGCGCCGCGCGCCTGCAGCCGCTGGTGGACGAGTTCGGCGCGGACACCGTGCACGCCGCGGCTTTCGACATCCGCGACAACGCGGCGATGGAAGCGGCGCTGGCGGCGTTGCCCGCGCCGTTCCGCGGCATCGACCTGCTGGTCAACAACGCCGGGCTGGCGCAGGGCACCGCGGCCGCCCAGCACGCCAGCCTGGAAGACTGGCGCACGATGATCGACACCAACGTCACCGCCCTGGTCACCCTCACCCATCGCCTGCTGCCGCAGCTGATCGAGCGCCGTGGCGCGATCATCAACATCAGCTCCACCGCGGCGATCTACCCGTATCCGGGCGGCAATGCCTACGGCGGTACCAAGGCCTTCGTCAGCCAGTTCTCGCTGGGCCTGCGCGCCGACCTGCACGGCACCGGCGTGCGCGTGACCGCGATCGAGCCGGGCATGGCCGAAACCGAGTTCACCCTGGTGCGCACCCACGGCAACCAGGCCGCGTCGGACCAGCTCTACAAGGGCGCCAACCCGATGACCGCGCAGGACATCGCCGAGCAGATCTTCTGGGTCGCCACCCTGCCGCCGCACCTCAACGTCAACCGCCTGGAACTGATGCCGGTGAGCCAGTCGTTCGCCGGCTTCCAGGTCGCGCGCGGGAGCTGAGGCCAGCGGCGCTCAGCCCAGCGGTTCGTCCGACAGGTAGGTGTAGCCGGTGAGGCCGGCTTCCAGCGCCGCGTCCAGCTCGGCCGCGCGCCCGGCCGGCAGGCCGGCGGCGGCCACGCGCTGGCGGTAGGCCGCGCGCAGCTCGTCCAGCCGGTAGCCGACGTAGTCGAGCATCACGTCGGTGGTGTCGCCACGGCGCTGCTGGGCGATGCGGTAGCCGCTGCCGTCGACGGTGACTTCCACCGCATCGGTGTCGCCGAACAGGTTATGGATGTCGCCGAGGATTTCCTGGTAGGCGCCGACCAGGAAGAAACCGATGCGGTAGCTCTCGCCGTGGCGCAGCGCGTGCAGCGGCAGCGAGCTGTCCAGGCTCTCGTTCTCGACGTAGGTCTCGACCATGCCGTCCGAATCGCAGGTCATGTCGGCGACGATGCCGCGGCGGTCCGGGCGCTCATCCAGGCGCTCGATCGGCACGATCGGGAACACCTGGTCGATGGCCCACACGTCCGGGATCGACTCGAACACGCTGAAATTGACGAAGTACTTGTCGACCAGCCGCTCGTTCAGCTCGTCCAGCACCGGGCGGTGGCTCTTCTCGTCGTAGATCAGGCGCGCACGCACGCCGTTGGCGATGGCGTAGAACAGGTCGTCGATGCGCGCGCGCTGCGGCAGGTCGATCTGGCCCAGCGCGTAGGCGCTCAGGCCTTCGGCATGGAAGTGCTGCGCCTCGTGGAACAGCTCCACCGCCGGACGCACGTCCAGTTCGTCGTGAATCTCGCGCAGGTGGCGGATCGCCGCCGGCTCGTCGTCGTGCGCTTCCGGCACGCGGCCTTCCGGCGCCTGCTCCACCTCGGCCACGTTGGCGATCAGCACCGCGTGGTGCGCGGTCATCGCGCGGCCGCACTCGGTGACGATGCGCGGCTGCGGCAGGCCGTGGGCCTCGCAGGCCTCGGCCAGCGGCTGCACGATGTTGCTGGCGTAGGAATTGAGCCCGTAGTTGATCGAGCAGTAGCTGCGCGAACGGGTGCCTTCGTAGTCGATGCCCAGGCCGCCGCCGACGTCGACGTGACTGATCTTCGCGCCCAGACGCGACAGCTCGATGAAGTAGCGGGTGGCCTCGCGCATGCCGTTGGCGACGTCGCGCACGTTGCTGATCTGGCTGCCCATGTGGAAGTGCAGCAGGTTCAGGCAGTCGGCGTACTCGGTGTCGCGCAGCGACTTCCACAGGTCCAGCAGCTGGCGCGGCGACAGCCCGAACTTGGCCTTGTCGCCGCCGCTGTTCTGCCACTTGCCGGCGCCCAGCGAGGCCAGGCGCATGCGCACGCCGATGCCCGGCTTCACGTCCAGCGCGCGGGATTCCTCCAGCACCAGCTTCAGCTCGGACGGCTTCTCGATGACGATGAAGGTCTGCAGGCCCAGCTTGCGGCCGATCAGCGCCAGGCGGATGTACTCGCGGTCCTTGTAGCCGTTGCAGACGATCAGCCCGCCCGGGCGCGACAGCGCCAGCACGGCCATCAGTTCCGGCTTGGAACCGGCCTCCAGGCCGAAGCCCTCGCCGTGGTGGCTGGCCAGGGTGCCGGCCACGCCGCGGTGCTGGTTGACCTTGATCGGGTACACGGCGGTGTAGCCGCCGGTGTAGTCCCAGTCGCGCTGGGCCTGGGCGAAGGCGGCCTGCAGCTTGCCCAGGCGCTGGCCCAGGATGTCCGGGAAGCGCACCAGCAGCGGCAGCTTGGCGCCGGCGGCGCGGGCCGAATCGACGATCTCCGGCAGCGACACGGCCGGGCCCTGCGCGCCGGTGGGGCGCACCACGACGTGCCCGGCGGCATCGACATCGAAATAACCGTCGGACCAGTGCGGGATCGAATAGGTCTTGCGGGCCTGGTCGAGGGACCAATCGCTCATCGGCGTAGCAACTCTCGGCTGTGGATAAGAAAGGCGCGCATTCTAACGCCTGCGGGGCAAGGGTCCGTTACAATCCGCGCCCGCGCCTTCAGGCCCTTCTCCCCGCCGGGAGGGGCTGGGGTGAGGATACGGGCGAAGCCTTGCGGCGTTTGATCGCACCAGGTTTCGCCCGCACCCTCCTCCGGCGCTTCGCGCCACCTTCTCCCGGGGGGAGAAGGAACAGCCCTTCCTCCCAGGAGCATCGCCATGACCAACAACGAAAACTGGTACATCGAACATTTCCAGCCGACCGGCTCGGCCATCGGTTTCCGCATCACCGGCAAGCTGGACGAAGTGCAGTCGCCGTTCCAGAAGATCGAGATCTACGACAGCACCGACTGGGGCAAGCTGATGGTCATCGACGGCGCCATGATGCTGACCAGCAAGGACAACTTCTTCTACCACGAGATGATCAGCCACCCGGTGCTGTTCACCCACCCGAACCCGAAGCGCGTGGTCATCATCGGCGGCGGCGACTGCGGCACCCTGCGCGAGGTGCTCAAGCACCCGGGCGTGGAAAGCGCCACCCAGTGCGACATCGACGAGCAGGTCACGCGCATGGCCGAGAAGCACTTCCCGGAACTGTGCGAATCCAACGGCGACGCCCGCGCCGAACTGCTGTTCGACGACGGCGTGGCCTACATGGCCAACTGCGCCCCGGGCAGCGTGGACGTGGTGATCGTGGACTCCACCGACCCGGTCGGCCCGGCCGAGGGCCTGTTCAACAAGGCCTTCTTCGAGAGCTGCTTCCGCGCGCTGAAGGACGACGGCCTGCTGGTGCAGCAGAGCGAATCGCCGCTGGCGCTGCTGGACCTGATCAAGGACATGCGCGCGGAAATGGGCAAGGCCGGCTTCCAGTCGTTCAAGACCCTGCCGTTCCCGCAGCCGTGCTACCCGACCGGCTGGTGGTCGGTGACCGTGGCCAGCAAGCAGGCCGGTTTCGGCTTCGGCTTCCGCCAGGCCGATGCCGCCGCCAAGCCGTTCGACACGCTGTACTACACCGCCCCACTGCACACCGGCGTGCTGGTGAGCCCGCCGTTCGTGGCCAGGGCGCTGGGCGAGTAAGCCGCCCCGTCCGCCCGTGGTGACCAACCCCGCGCCGCAAGGCGCGGGGTTTTTCGTTCATGGCGTGCGCAGAGGCCCGGCGGTGATGCAAGCCACCCGGCGCAACGCTCCTTTCCGTCACACGGTTCCTACTTTTTTCCTACATCCATCGATTCATGGACTGTCCAGTTCTATAATTGCGCCACTCAATACGAACACCCTCGAAGACCGGCAGTCCACGACGCTTCCGCGCCCATGCCGCGTCAGGAAGGCCTGCCATGAATTCCCTGCCAGCCCTTGACGGCGGACACAGCGCCGTCCCTGCCCCCAACCTGCTCAAGCGCGGCGAACGCCTGCTGGAGCCCGATGTCTACCGCACTGAACTCGAGGGCCGGCCGGCCGTGGTCAAGGACTACCGCCGCTACCGGGGCACCCCGCTGGCGCCGGTAGCGCGCCTGCTGGTCCGCCACGAGGCCCGGGTGCTGAAGCACCTGGAGGGCTGGAAGCATGCCCCGGCGCTGCTGGGCACCCTGGGCGGCCTGGCGCTGGGCATGGAGTTCATTCCCGGCGACACCCTCAGCGCCGGCGTGCAGGGCGTGACCCAGGAAGTCTTCGACCAGCTGCAGGGTGCGCTCAACCGCCTGCATGCCGCCGGCATCACCCACAACGACCTGCACGGCACCAACGTGGTGGTCAGCGCCGGGGTGCCGGTGCTGCTGGACTTCACCTCCGCGTGGCGCTCGCCGCGCTGGTTGCGCAACGGCCCGATCAGCCGCCAGCTGCGCCGCAGCGACATGAAGAACCTGGTGAAGATGCGCCAGCGCCTGACCGGCCAGCGGCCAAGTGCCGAGCAGGCGGCCCTGCTGGCCGAACCGGGCTGGGTGCAGGCCATCCGCGGTGCATGGAAGCGCCTGTACCGGCGGCTCAAGGGCCAGGAGTGATCGCCGGCCTGGAACGGCAGGCCGGGTGCGCCTGTACCGGGCATCGTCCTTCTTCCACGCGGCAGGGAAGGGCCGGAAGGGTTGCAGCCGAAGCCGAGCCCGCCTGAAAGCACCCGGCCGCGGTCACATCCCCCGCCCGCGCCATGGCGCCATCGGCGCTCAGAGTGCGTCGGCGTCCACTTCGCCGGTGCGGATGCGCACCACGCTGCCCAGGTCGTACACGAACACCTTGCCGTCGCCGATCTTGCCGGTGCCGGCGGCCTTGACGATGGCTTCCACCACCTCGTCGGCCTGGGCGTCGGTCACCGCGACCTCGATCTTCACCTTGGGCAGGAAATCGACCACGTATTCGGCGCCGCGGTACAGCTCGGTATGGCCTTTCTGCCGGCCGAAGCCCTTGACCTCGGTGACGGTGATGCCGGCCACACCACGCTCGGCAAGCGCCTCGCGCACGTCGTCCAGTTTGAACGGCTTGACGATGGCCATGATCATTTTCATCGGTCGTTTCCCTGTCGGTGTGCCGGGGAAGGATAGCTTGCCCGGTGCCGCGCCGGACAAGCACGGTGCGTGTCCGGCAGGCACCAAGGGATTATCCTTACCTCCCTACGCAACAGAGCCCGATGGCCGCGGTTGCGGGCGGCGCCTAACCTGCCAGCCTGCCCCTGCGGAGACTCCCCATGATCGACCTCAACCACATCGATGCGCTGGCCCGCCGCCTGAGCGACCTGGTGCCGCCGGGACTGCGCGAATCGCGCGAGGAACTGCAGGCCACCTTCAAGAGCGCCCTGCAGGCCGGCCTGGCCAGGCTGGACCTGGTCACCCGCGAGGAATTCGAGGTGCAGCGCGCCGTGCTGCTGCGCACCCGCGAGAAGCTGGACGCGCTGGAACAGGCCGTCGCCGCACTGGAAAAGCGCCCCGCCAACGACGCCTGAGGCGCCGGCCGTGAGCCTGGCGCTGGTGCACAGCCGTGCACGCGCCGGCGTGCACGCGCCGCCGGTACGGGTGGAAGTGCACCTGTCTGGTGGGCTGCCCTGCACCCAGATCGTGGGCCTGCCCGAAGCGGCGGTGCGCGAATCCCGCGACCGCGTGCGCGCGGCCATCCTCTGCGCGCAGTTCGAGTTCCCGGCCCGGCGCATCACCATCAACCTGGCGCCGGCCGACCTGCCCAAGGACGGCGGCCGCTTCGACCTGCCCATCGCGCTGGGCATCCTCGCCGCCAGCGGGCAGATCGACCGCCAGGCGCTGTCCGGCCATGAATTCATCGGCGAGCTGGCCTTGACCGGCGAACTGCATGGCGTGGACGGCGCGCTGCCGGCCGCCATCGCGGCGGCGCGCGAACGGCGCACCCTGGTGGTGGCGCCGGACAACGCGGACGAAGCCGCGCTGGCGCGGGAGGCGACAGTCAAGGTCGCGCGCACCCTGCTGGAAGTCTGCGCGGCCCTGTCTGGCGAAAAAGCCCTGCCGGATGCGCAGGTCGCCGCCATGGAAGCCATACCGCCGCCGGATCTGGCCGACGTGCGCGGCCATGCGCAGGCGCGCCGCGCGCTGGAGATCGCCGCGGCCGGAGGCCACCATCTGCTGCTGGTCGGTTCGCCAGGGTGCGGCAAGACCCTGCTGGCCTCGCGGCTGCCCGGCATCCTGCCCGAAGCCAGCGAGGCCGAGGCACTGGAAACCGCCGCCATCGCCTCGGCCGGCCGCCATGGCGTGGACCCGGCGCGCTGGCGGCAACGGCCGTACCGGTCCCCGCATCACACGGCCAGCGCGGTGGCCCTCGTCGGCGGCGGCTCGCTTCCCCGCCCGGGCGAGGTGTCGCTCGCCCACAACGGTGTGCTGTTCCTCGACGAGCTTCCCGAGTGGAAGCGACAGACCCTGGAAGTGCTGCGCGAGCCACTGGAATCCGGCGTGGTCACCATCTCGCGGGCGGCGCGCAGCACCGAGTTCCCGGCCTGCTTCCAGCTTGTCGCGGCCATGAACCCGTGTCCGTGCGGCTGGGCGGGCGACCGCAGCGGCCGCTGCCGCTGCTCGGGCGACGCGATCGCCCGCTACCGCGCCCGCATTTCCGGCCCGCTGCTGGACCGCATCGACCTGCAGCTGCAGGTTCCGCGGCTGCCGCCGGCCGAGCTGCACGGCACTGCGCCGCCCGGGGAAGGCAGCGCCGCCGTGCGCGCCCGGGTGGCGCAGGCACGCAGCCGCCAGCTGCAGCGCGCGGGCAGGCCCAACGCCCGGCTGGACCCGGGGCAGACCCTACGCGACTGCGTGCTGACCCGCCCGGACCAGGCGCTGCTCGAACAGGCGATGGAGCGCCTGCAGCTGTCCGCGCGTTCGATGCACCGCATCCTGCGCGTGGCCCGCACCATCGCCGACCTGGCCGGCGGCGGCCCCATCGAACGCACGCATCTCGCCGAGGCCATCGGCTACCGCCAGCTGGATCGCGCCTCTCAGGATGGCTCGCAGTAGAGCAGACAATGTCCCCTGCGGACGCTGAGGGGAATGCTCTGCCGGTGCTACCCCACACCGCACACCTCCTATCGGATATCGACCTGCAGCTGCGGGTTCCGCGATCGCCACCAGCCGAGCGGCACAGCTTCACGAAACCCCTTTCGGCGGATGGAATCCCGTAGGAGCGGCTTCAGCCGCGAATGCCCGTAGATGTGAGACTCGCCCCGCATCGGGCCTTACCGGCACAGCCCCGCCAGGCGACACCCGCGCTACGTGACACCGCAGGCCGCTGGATCGCAGCTCCCCGCCATGTCCCGCAGCGGGCAGTACCCTGCGGCAGTGTGCCGATGAACAGGTACCGCTTCGGCACTACGGGATACACGGGCTATCGAACCGTACGTATCCGCAGGCGACACCCGGCGCTACACGACACCGCAAGCCGCTGGATCGCAGCTCCCCGACATGTCCCGGAGCGGGCAGTACCCTGCGGCAGGGCGCCGATGAACAGGCACCGCTCCAGGAAACCTGGGCTATCGAACCGTGCGTATCCCGGTCGCCCCGGATGCGACGACAATGGCGCAGCATCGCCTTCCCTTCCCGCGGAGCCGGACATGGACAGGATCGAACGCCCCTTCTTCCCGATCATCTACGTGCGCGGTTACGCCATGACCCGCTCGGAGATCGTCGAGACCACCTCCACGCCCTACATGGGCCTGGAGGCCGGCTCCACCAAGATCCGCCAGGCGCAGGACGGCTCGGTGGTGAAGTTCGTGTTCGAGTCGCCGCTGGTGCGGCTGATGAAGGACTATGGCTACCGCGACGTCTACGACGGCGGCGCCGAACTGCGCGGCGGCATTTCGCCACGCAGCATCGTCATCCACCGCTATTACGACGTGGCCGATCCGGCGTTCGGCGACGGCAAGGCGCCATCGATCACCGAGGCCGCCGCCAGCCTGGGCCGGCGCATCCTGGAACTGCGCGACAGCGTGTGCGGCAACAATGCCAGCCAGCGCCGCGACTTCCGCGTGTACCTGGTCGCGCACTCGATGGGCGGGCTGATCTGCCGCTGCCTGCTGCAGAACCCGGAGGTCGCCAGCGCCGAGGCGCGCACGCTGGTGGACAAGGTGTTCACCTACGCCACGCCGCACAACGGCATCGACATCGCCGGCATCAACGTGCCCGACCTGCTGTCGATCAACGACATGAACAACTTCAACCGCGGCAACATGGCGCGCTACCTGAAGGTGCCCAGGGACAAGGTCAACACGCTGGGCGATTCCGGTTTCCCGCCCGAGCGCATGTTCTGCCTGATCGGCACCAACAGCCGCGACTACGCGGTGGCGCGCGGCCTGTCCTCGTTCGCGGTCGGCGCGCTCAGCGATGGCCTGGTGCGCATCGCCAACGCATACGTCGAGGGCGCGCCGCGCGCCTTCGTCAACCGCAGCCACAGCGGCTACTTCGGCATCGTCAATTCCGAGGAGGGCTACCAGAACCTGTCGCGCTTCCTGTTCGGCGACATCTGCGCCACCGCGCAGCTGGACATCACCGCGCTGGCGCTGCCGCCGGAAGTCGAGGCCGCGCGCAGGCGCGGCAGGCAGGTGCGGTCCTCGTATTACATCGAAGCCACGGTGGCGCCGCGCGGCGCCTATACCTACCAGCTCACCGCGCGCACCCAGGCCAACGAGTGCGCGATACACCGCGAATACAGCGACATCTTCGACGCGGACGGCAAGGTACGCCGCGACGCGCACGCGCCGGTGCTGTTCTCGGTGTTCCTGGACAGCCGCCGCATCACCGCCGGCAGCGAGGTCGCCTTCTCCATCGAGCTGGCGGTGTGCAACGCCGGCTACGAGGTCGATGGCGCGCTGTTCCTGAAGAACCACATCCCCGGCGAATACCTGTTCCGCAACACGCTGGTGCTGTTCGCCAGGCCCGACGGCGACAACTGGCGGCTGCGTTATGTCTGGGGCGACGACCAGTGGGCCGGCGGCCCGAAGACCCAGGCCGAACTGGACAGCGCCAGGGCCCGGGCCATCGGCATCAGCCAGCAGTCGCCCAACGTGTTCACGGTGCCGCTGTCCTCGGCCAAGGGCTTCGCGGCGGAACTGAAGATCGCGCTGTCGGACTGGGAGTGAGGCCGGGAACAGACCGCTGACAGCGGCGTTCTCCCGACGGGTGCCAGACCGGATGAAGCGGCGGAAGTCCGCGTCATGCTGGCCTGCGCGATGTCGGCACGCAGACCGGCGAAGTGTTCAAGCTGGAACAGCCTGAAGTAGTAGAGGGCCCCTGTCGGCGATCCTCGGGCGCCTGGGCGTACACAACCGCGCCCAGTCCAGCGTGGCGCTGTGCGCAGACGCGCTGCGGGTCAGTTGCAGGGTGGGCAGACGCTGCTGGTGCTGGCCGAAGGCGAAAAGTTGCAGGTGCTTGCGCCGGGCCCGACGCGTACCGACCGATGCGATGGCGGCCGCCAACCTTGCGGTGTGCAGCGCCACTCCGTACTGGAACCGGGCGGCATGCGGCGCCCGGCGTCGGCCCTGCCGGGCGCCGCGAAGGCAGCGCATCGCCTGCGCCAGCCACGCCGCCGCACTCCCCGCACGTCGCGCTAGTGGAAATCGCGCGAGCGGGTCTGCAGATCGCCCAGCAGGTGGCTGAGGTCGTGCAGGTCGCGGGCGATCAGGTGCTGCACGCCGTCCACCTGTTCCCAGCGCCCGCGCACCGCCATCAGCCGCGCGCCCAGCAGCACCTTGCGCCGGCGCGCGGCCAGGTCCTGCCACACCACCACGTTGAGCGGGCCGTGCTCGTCCTCGAGGGTGACGAATACCGTGCCCTTGGCGGTGCCCGGGCGTTGCCGCTGCACGACGATGCCGGCCACGTGCGCGCCGCGCCCGTGCGGCAGCTGTCGCACCTGGGCGATGTCGAGCACGCGCTCGCGCCGCAGCCGCGCGCGCAGCAGCGACAGCGGATGCTCGCCGAGGGTGAGGCCGAGCGTGCGGTAGTCGGCCAGCGCCTCCTCGCCGGCCGACGGCGCCGGCAGCGCCACGGCGTCCTCGTCGGGGCTGCCGGGCAGCAGCGGCCGCTGCCGCTCGATGCCGGCCACTTCCCAGCGCGCGGCGTGGCGGTGCCCGGCCAGCGCCTGCAGCGCGCCGGCCTCGGCCAGCGCGCGCCGCCCCCGCTCGTCCAGGTTGGCGCGCAGGCACAGGTCGCGCACGTCGGCGAATGGGCGCCGGGCGCGCGCGGCGACGATGGCCTGCGCCACGGTTTCCGACAGCCCGGCCACCTGGCGCAGGCCCAGGCGCAAGGCCGCCTGCCCCTCGTCGTCGCCCTCGCCGCGGCGCAGCCGCCCGCCTTCCAGCGTGTTGTCCCATTCGCTGCAGGTCACGTCCACCGGCCGCACCTCCACGCCGCGACGTCCGCCACGCCCATCGCGGCGTGCGTCCTGCACGATCTCGCTGGGCGAATAAAAGCCCATCGGCTGCGCGTTGAGCAGGGCGCAGGCGAAGGCCGCCGGTTCGTGGCGCTTGAGCCAGCTGCTGATGTAGACCAGCTTGGCGAAGGAGGCGGCATGGCTCTGCGGGAAGCCATAGGAGCCGAAGCCCTTGATCTGCTCGAAGATCTGGTCGATGAATGCGTCGGAGTAGTTCTTCTGCTTCATCAACGTGCGGATCTTCTCGCGGTGCGGCTCCATGTCTCCGCCGCGGCCCCAGGCCGCCATCGAGCGCCGCAGGTGGTCCGCTTCGTGTTCCTGGTAGCCGGCATGCATCACCAGTTCCATCACCTGTTCCTGGAACAGGGGGATGCCCAGCGTGGGTTTCAGGATGTCCCGTATGCCATCGGAAGGGTAGGTCACGTCCTCCTTGCCCTGCCGCCGCCGCAGATACGGATGCACCATGTCGCCCTGGATCGGCCCGGGGCGCACGATCGCCACCTCGACGACCAGGTCATAGAAACACTCCGGCTTCAGCCGCGGTAGCATGCTCATCTGCGCGCGCGATTCGATCTGGAACACGCCCACGGTATCGGCGGCCTGGATCATGTCGTAGGTGGATTTGTCCTTGGCCGGCGCTGCCAAATCGAAGCGGTAGCCACGATGGCGCTCTACCAGGTCCAGCGCCTTGCGGATGCAGGTGAGCATGCCCAGCGCCAGGCAGTCGACCTTGAGCAGCTTCATCGTCTCCAGGTCGTCCTTGTCCCACTGGATGATGGTGCGCCCGTCCATGGCCGCGTTTTCCACCGGCACCACGCTGGACAGCGGCGCATCGCCGATGACGAAGCCGCCCACGTGCTGCGACAGGTGGCGCGGGTGGCCACGCAGCTGCGTGGTCACCGCCATCAGCCGCCGGATCAGCGGGTTGTCCGGGTCGAAGCCGGCCTCGCGCAGCCGCTGCGCCATCGGCACGCCACCGTGGCTGTGGCCGTGGCAACCGGCCAGCAGCGCGATCTGGTCCGGCGGCAGGCCGAAGGCGCGGGCCACGTCGCGCACCGCGCTCCTGCCACGGTAGCGGATCACCGTGGCCGCCAGCGCGGCGCGGTGGCGGCCGTACTTGCCGTAGACGTACTGCAGAACTTCCTCGCGCCGCTCGTGCTCGAAATCCACGTCGATGTCCGGCGGCTCGTCGCGCTCGCGCGACAGGAAACGCGCCATCAGCAGCCGGCTCTCGGCAGGATTCACCACGGTGATGCCCAGCGCGAAGCACACCGCGGAGTTGGCCGAGGAGCCACGGCCCTGGCACAGGATGTCGCGCTCTTTGGCGAAACGCACGATGTCCTGCACGGTCAGGAAAAACGCCTCGTACTTTTTGTAGGCGATCAGCTCCAGTTCGCTGTCGATCTGCCGGACCACGTCGGGTGGCGCGCCTTCCGGCCAGCGCTCGCACATGCCGCGCTCGGTCAGTTCGCGCAGCCAGCTGGTGGGCGTGTGCCCCTCGGGCACCAGTTCTTTCGGGTAGTGGTACTGCAGCTGGCTCATGTCGAAGCTGCAGCGGCGCGCCAGCCGCACCGCGTTTTCCAGCAGCGCGGGCGGATGGATGTTGCCCAGCGCGCGACGGGTGCGCAGGTGGCGCTCGCCGTTGCGGAACAGGTGCGCGCCGCACTCGGCCAGCGGCAGGTTGTGGCGGATGGCGGTCATCGTGTCCTGCAGCATGCGGCGGCGGCGCACGTCCATGTGCACGTCGCCGCTGGCCAGCGGCGTCATGCGCAGCGCATCGGCCAGCGCCAGCAGCGCCTGCAGGCGCGCGTCGTCGTCCTGTTCGCGGTGCAGCTCCACCGCCAGGTGCGCGCGCGCGCCGAACCGCTGCTGCAGCCAGCGGCCCTGTTCCGGCTGCGGTTCCGCGCCCGGCAGCCACAGGGCGAACAGGCCCGGGGCGTCTGGCGCGACGCCATCCAGCACCGCTTCCACGTCCGTGCGCGCCAGCCGGTAGGCGCCCTTGCCGGCGGCCCGGCGGCCGCGGGTGATCAGCTCGCACAGCCGCGTGTAGCCAGCGGCGGTTTCCACCAGCAGCACGCAGCGCAGGCCGCAGGCCAGGGCGAACTCGCTGCCGACCACCAGCTTCACGCCGCTGGCGCGCGCGGCCTCCCAGGCGCGCACGATGCCGGCCAGCGAGCATTCGTCGGTGATCGCCAGCGCTTCGTAGCCGCAGTCGCGCGCCCGCGCGAACAGTTCCTCGGCGCTGGCCGCGCCGCGCAGGAAGGAGAAGTCGGACAGGCAGTGCAGTTCGGCGTAGGCCGGCAGCGCGTCCTCGCCGGGCGCGCCGTCGTTGGCGGCCGCGCATGCCAGCCGCTGCGCCACTTCCCAGGCGCGCGGCGCGCGGCTGCCGGCGTGCGAATCGCGCGCTTCGCGCCGGCTCATGCGAACCACCCGTGCAGCATCCAGCCGCCCTGCTCGCCCGGCGGCGCGAACGCCCAGGCGCGCTGGCCCTGCGAGGTTTCCAGCACGTAGTAGTCGCGGCGCGCGTCCTCGCCGTCCCACCAGCCGCTTTCCAGCCGTTCCGGGCCGGACACGATGCGCGGGCGCGGATCGCGCAGCGGCACCGGCTGCGGCAGCAGCCAGGCCGGGCGCGGCGGCAGGCCCGGGGCGGCGGCGCCGATGCGGCCCTCGTCGCCCTGCACTGGCCGCCAGGCGCGTTCCGGGCGCGGGTCGCAGGTGGGCGTGATGCGGTGCACCGCACCGTCGCCCAGCCGCGCGCGCAGGCGCTCGCGCAGCTGCGGCCATGGCTGCTGCTGGCGCGTGCGCGGATCGAACAGGTCGCGCGAGGCCGGCACGAACGGCGGCAGTTCGCGCGCCAGCAGGCGCAGCGCGACCACCGGCCGCTCGATCCGCACCTGCTCCAGGCGGTTGCGCACCAGCTCGAACAACAGCGCCGGCTCGCGCTCGGCGGCCAGCAGCCCCACCGCCACGTCGCTGTGGCCTTCCTCGTGTTCCAGCCGCAGCACGAAACGCTGCACGCCGCCGTCGCGCACCGACAGGTAGGTGCACAGGTCGCCGACCAGGCGGCGCAGCGGGAACAGCAGCGCGGTATGGCTCTCGACCTCGTAACCCAGCTCCAGGCGCGCGTCGAAATGGTCCGGCGGCGCGTAATACGCCAGCGGGTCGTCGGCCTGGCCGTACAGGCGGTCCAGGTGCTCCAGCAGCGGCAGGCCGAAGCGGCGGCGCAACGCGTCGCGCGGCAGCGCGCGCAGCGTGCGCAGGTCGCCGATGCCCATGTGCCGCAGGCGCTCGCCGGCCTCCTCCGGCAGCCGCGCGCGGCGCACCGGCACGCGGTCCAGCAGGGCCGCCATCGCCGCCGGCTGGGTCACCGCCAGGCCATCGCGCAGGCCGGCCAGCACCTGCGCGGCGCGCGGCGTCGGCGCCAGCGCGATGCGGTGGCTGAAGCCCAGCAGTTCCAGTTCCTCGCGCAGCCGCGCCTCGATGCGCGGCCAGGGCCCGAGCAGGGCGAAACTGGCGCGCACTTCCAGCACGATGCAGCCGGGCCACTGCGCGCTGACCAGCGAACTGTGGCGGTAGGCCCACGCGGCGAGGAAACGCTGCCAGCGCTGCTCGGCCTGCGGATCATGTTCGACCAGGGCCAGCCCGGGCAGCAGCGCGTGCGCGGCGGTCAGGCGCATGCCGGCCTGCACGCCGGCGGCGGCCGCGGCGGCATTGACCGCATGCAGGCTGCGCAGCTGCGCCGGCCCACTGACCAGGGCCAGCGGTGCCTGCGGATCAGGGCAACGGCGCAGGACGGCGTCCAGCGCCAGCTGCGGCAGCAGTACACAGGCCCAGAGCATGGCCGCGCCTCACCGCGTGGCCAGGGCGAAGGCGCGCGCCGGCGCCGGGCCGCCGCGGCACTTGCGCACCTGCCAGGCGGTAGCGCCGTGCGCGTCGCGCACCGCCTCCAGGCGCAGCGCGGCCGGCGAGGGATTGGCCGCATGGCGGCGGTCGCGCAGGGCGAAGCCCAGGCATTGCCCGCTGTCGGCCGCCACCTGCAGCCGCCGCAGCGCCTGCGCATCGGCCTGCAGCGGCCAGCCCAGCACGGCGGCGCAGGCGCCGCTGCGCAGGCATTGCTCGAACGCCCACAGCGCATCGCGCGGCGTGGCCTGCACGATCTCCAGCCGTTCCAGCGCCACGCCGGCGGCCTGCCAGGCCGGGGCATAGGGCACATAGGGCGGCGCCACCACCGCCACGGTGGCGCCGGCCCCGCTCAGCCGCGCCAGCGTGGGCAGCAGCAGGGCCAGTTCGCCCACGCCGTCGGCCGGCAGCAGCAGCTCGGTCAGCGCATGCCGCGGCCAGCCGCCCTGCGGCAGCAGCGCATCGAGCGCGGCATGGCCGGTGGGCTCGCCCAGCGCCGCGACCGACGCACGCCCGGCATGCCACAGCGTCTGCGCGGCCAGCAGGCTGTCGAGGGCGACCACCGTGCCCATTCAACCCGGGCGTACCAGCCCGCAGTAGACGCCTTCGATGGCGAAGTCCTGGCCCGGCCTCACCTCGATCGGCGCATGCGCGCGGTTGCGCGGCAGCAGGCGGATGCGCCTTGGCCCGCGCTGCAGGCGCTTGATGGTCAGTTCGCCATCCACGCGCGCCACCACGGTCTGGCCGTCGCGCGCTTCGGGCGTGCGCTGCACCCCGACCAGGTCACCGTCGAGGATGCCGTCGTCAATCATCGAATCGCCCTGCACCCGCAGCAGGTAGTCCGGGCGCAGCGCGAACAGCCGCCGGTCCAGCCAGAACTGCTGGTCCAGGCCGATGTCGGCGCCGATCGGCTGGCCCGCGGCCACCCGCCCCAGCACCGGCAACGGCAGCAGGTCGGCCTCGCCGCCGGGCAGGCGCAGGCCGCGCTTGCGCCCCGGCACCTGCTCCAGCAGGCCCTCGGCCAGCAGCGCCTGCACGTGCTTCTGCGCGGCATTGCGCGAGGCGAAGCCGAACGCTTCGGCGATCTCGGCCAGGCTGGGCGCACGCCCGGCCATCAGCTCCCCGCGCAGGAAGGCAAGGATGGCGGCGCGTTGCGGTGGCAGGTCGTCGGGAATCATGGGTGTACATTTGTACACCCATCGCGTGACCGGGGCCAGAGGGGGTCGCGGAGGCGGCCATGGATACGCTGGCTGTGTTCCCGCCGCAGTTGCCCGGCCCGTTGCAGTTGCTCCAGGAACCCGCCCTCGGCATCCGGGACGTTCCCGGCAGGGCCGGCGGGACGGATTCATCGACCGCATGGCGCCGCCCCCATGGCCGCGCAGCGCCCCTCCGATCCTTGCGCCGGCAACAGGACGCAATCGGTGCCGGCCACCCGACATAGTCGCGAGCTATGACCGACACGCGGATATTCGGTGGCACGTCCCGCATGCGGGTGCTTATCTTCGAACTGCACGCACGGCTGCCGGACGTGCCGCATCACGGCGCCTGCGCATGCTTCATTGCCGCTGGTCATCCGGCATGCGCCGGCCATGCGGGATTCCACCGGCCCTGTATCGCGGCGGTACGGGCCATCACCAACGGAAGCTCCATGATCAAACGCAGCCTTTCCGCCCTGGCCATCGCGTGCATCGCGATGGGTACCGGCCATGCCTCGCCGACCGTCGATGCGCCCGTCGAGCTGCGTGCCCTGCTGCCGGGCGACCTGGCCCGGCCGGGACCGGGTTGCGCGATGGCGGTCTTCCGCGATGGACGCCTGCAGTCGCTGGTCAGCGATGGCTACGCCAACCTGGACACCATGGCGCCACTCGATGGCGATACCCGGTTCTATGCCGCCTCCCTCTCCAAGCAGTTCAGCGCGCTGGCCCTGGTGCAGCTGTCGCTGCAGGGCAAGGTGGACCTCGACGGCGACGTGAGGCAATGGCTGCCGGAACTGCCCAGGTACGATGCCACCATCACCCCGCGCATGCTGCTGCAGCACCGCTCGGGCATCCTCGATTCGCTGTCCCTGGTGCGCCTGGGCGCGCCCTCTGGCAGCGCGGGCAGCACCAGCCGCGCCGACACCCTGGCGCTGGTGCTGGCGCAGCCGCATACCAACTTCACACCCGGCACCGAAACCTACTATTCCAACGGCGCTTTCCTGCTGGTGGCCGAGCTGATCCAGCGCGTCTCCGGGATCGGCTACGCCGACTACATCAACCGCCACGTCCTCGCGCCGATGGGCATACGCGACAGCTACATGCTCGACGGCGACCCGAGGCCGTCCGCCCACCTGGCGCACGGCTACCGGCCGGTGGCGGGCGGCTACGAGATCCGCGACACGTTCCCGCGCTATGGCGGCTCGGGCGGGCTCATGCTCACCCTCAACGATCTCGCCCGCTACGAGTACGACATCGAGCACGGCCATCGCGTGTGGACGCCCGAGGTCCGCCGCGTGATGGAAGAACCGGGAACGCTGAGCAACGGCAAGCCGGCCCATACCCAGGACCGCACCGGCGGCCTGGTCTACGCGGCCGGGCTGATGGTCGGCCAGCGCGACGGCCGCCACATCGTCGAGCACAGCGGCGGTGCCGATGCCTTCCAGCACATGTACAGCCGCGTGCCGGCGGAGAAGTTCGCCGTGGCCGCGCTGTGCAATTTCGGAAAGAGCGGCGCGGCCGAGAAGGTCCACGCCGCGATCAATCTCCTGCTCGCCCCCACCGCGGAACAGCTTGCGCAGCTGCCGGCCACCGGCCTGTACCGGGGCGACAGCCTGCCCGCGCGCTACCTGCTGTGGCGCAGCGGCGACGACCGCGCATCACTGGCCATCCTGCCCGATGACAACACGCGTCCAAGCAGCGTGGTCGAGCTGCAGCGCGGGAAGGACGGCAGTTACAGCGGTGAAGGGCTGCGGCTGGAGGCACCGGACGCCCGGACGCTGGTCTTCGGCACCGACCGCGCGCGCGGCCTGCGCGCCACGCGCATCGAGCACTGAGCGCGCACTCCACCTCATCTGCCGCTCGCCGTGCACGTGGGCGGCTGGACGGGAACGAGGACCACACGGACGAAGCATGCCCGCGCCCTGCAACGGCCGGCATCGCGGCCAGGCGGCATCGAACGACAGCCATCGGCAGGGCGGATGCTCCGCCGCCCCCCTGAACTCCGCTCGCCTGCGGCGGATGCCGGCATCCATGACTTGCCGCGCCGGTCCTTCCTCGTTCCCGCTGCCGCTTCTGCGCAGCGGGCCAGCCGCGTCCGCGTGCAGGAACCTGCAGGCACCCAGCACGGCGCGAAGTAGAATGGCGCTCATCGCCGGAACATCCGGGCTGTACCACCGCCCGTCTTGCTCGACATGAAGGAACAGACCCGCATATGACCAGCAAACGCTGGCAAAGCGTGATTGCACGCAGCAAGGTCGTGTGTCGCTGGGTGGCGGCGCTCTGGCTTGCGTTCTGGCTGCCGTGGTCGGCCTATGCCATACACACCGGGGCATTGGAGCACGCGCGCAACAAGGGCGCGGAAGCCGAGGCCTATCTGGTTTTCGCACTGATTCTGCTTGTAGCGCCGACGATGATCGTGCTGCTTGGCTGGGCCGTGTACAGGGCCTTCATGCCACGCGGATCGGCGGCACCCGTCGAAGAGGGGATCGCCGTGGTCAGGAAGCGCGCAGTCACGGCGGTCGACTGAAAGGCCCGCACCGAAGAATCGTCGAGGTTGCCGACGACGCGGGCCGCATCATGGGATCGAAGCCGGCATTGCTGCGCTGGTCGCCGCCCGAGGCGTGGAAGCAGCGGCACTCATGGTTACGGTCTGGAGTGGCGCGCCCGGAGGAGCGAGAGGCCGCGCCTGCACGCCACCGGCGTGCGCGGCATCGAACGCCTTCGCGCCGTGCGCGAAGGCCGGCAATCACGATGAAGCGGCATCGAAGATGGCGCGCCCGGAGGGGTGAGGAGCCGCGCCGGCACGCCACTGGCGTGCGCGGCATCGAACGCCTTCGCGCCTAGCGCGAAGGCCGGGAATCACGACGAAGCGACATCGAAGATGGCGCGCCCGGAGGGATTCGAACCCCCGACCAATGGCTTCGGAAGCCACTACTCTATCCGGCTGAGCTACGGGCGCGTTGTGTGTCGCAGCGGGAGCCGTGGGGCTCCCGGCCGACCGGCGCTGCCGGGCGGAGGCGCATTCTAACGGCAAATGCAGGCGCAGGTCTGCCCCCTGCCGCATCCGCCCGCGGCAACGGCAGGCCGGGCCCGGCTGGTAACCTGTGCGCATGGGTTACGAACGATACGAACGACAGCCGGCGCCGGCGCCCTCGCGGCTGGCCAGCTACTGGAAACTGATGCGCGCCGACCGTCCGATCGGCACCCTGCTGCTGCTGTGGCCGACGTGGTGGGCGCTGTGGCTGGCTTCCGGCGGCCTGCCGGCGCCGTGGACGCTGTTCGTGTTCACCGCCGGCGTATGGCTGACCCGCTCGGCCGGCTGCGTCATCAACGATTACGCCGACCGCTGGCTGGACCCGCACGTCAAGCGCACCAAGGATCGCCCGCTGGCCACCGGCGCGGTGTCCGGGCGCCAGGCGCTGGCGCTGTTCGCCGGGCTGATGCTGGTCGCGTTCGCGCTGGTGCTGACCCTGAACGCGCTGACCATCGGCCTGAGCTTCGTCGGCGTGTTCCTGGCCGCCACCTATCCCTACCTCAAGCGCTACACCCACCTGCCGCAGGTCTACCTGGGCATGGCCTTCGGCTGGGGCATCCCGATGGCCTTCGCCGCGGTGCAGGGCGAGGTGCCGCCGCTGGGCTGGGTGCTGTACGCGGCCAACATCCTGTGGTCCACCGCCTACGACACCTGGTACGCGATGGTGGACCGCGACGACGACCTCAAGGTCGGCTCGCATTCCACCGCCATCCTGTTCGGCGACCTGGACCTGGTGATCCAGGGCATCCTCTACGCGCTGTTCTTCGCCGCGATGGCGCTGGCCGGGCAGCGCGCCGGGCTGGGGACGATGTACTGGGCCGGGCTGGGCGTGGCGGTGGCGCTGGTGGCCTGGGAGTTCTGGCTGTGCCGCCGGCGCGAGCGCGAGGCCTGCTTCCGCGCCTTCCTGCACAACAACTGGGTCGGCGCCGCGCTGTTCGCCGGCATCGTCGCCAGCCAATACCTGGATTGACCCGCAACGACCCGCCCTTCGGCGGGTCGTCCGCTTTCACGCCCGCGATGGCTCAGACGGCGGTCCTGCCCAGGCCGCGCAGGCGGAACGCGACCACCACCTGCAGCACGCCGTAGACCAGCGCCATCGCGCCGATCCACAGCGAGGTGACCATCAGCCCGCCCAGCGGGTTGAGCGCGAACATCAGCCCCAGCACCACCGCCAGCAGGCCGCTGAGGATCAGCAGCCATTCGCCGCGGATGTGCCTGCGCACGCGGATGGCGAAGACGATGCGGTAGATGCCGCCGACCACCAGCCACGCCGCCAGGAACAGCAGCAGCACGCTCGCCGTCGCCAGCGGGTTGAGCAGGGCGAGCACGCCGAAGGCGATGGACACCAGCGCATAGAACACCGCCCAGCCGCGCGACACCGGCGCCGAACCGCCGATCGCCGCGGCCAGCGCCACCACGCCTTCGACGATGGCCATCACGCCCAGCCACATCGCCAGCACCGCCGCGGTGCGCACCGGCGCCATCAGCGCCAGCACGCCGAAGGCCACGGCGAACAGGCCGAACAGCAGCACCACCCACCAGTGGCGGGACAGCTCGCCAAACAGCGTGCCGGACGGGAAACCCGGGTTGCTACTCATGTCATCGCTCCTTGCAGTGATCGGACGGGATGCCGTTGCCGGCCGAGCATAGGCGCCGCGGCGTCACCTCCCCGTGTTCACGGCACCCGCGCGCAGACCCAGGCATCGACCCGCGCCACGCCGGCCCGGTGTAGTGCGCGGGCCGCGGCCTGCAGGGTGGCGCCGGTGGTCATCACGTCGTCGACCAGGGCCACATGCGCCGGCAGCGGCCCCCGTGCGGCGAAGGCCGCACGCAGGTTGCGGCGCCGCGCGGCCGCGTCCAGCTCCGACTGCGCCGCGGTGGCGCGGGTGCGGCGCAGCCCGGCCAGCAGCGGCAGCCGCAGCGCGCGTGCCAGCGGCCGCGCCAGTTCCAGCGCCTGGTCGTAGCCACGCCGGCGCAGGCGCGACAGGTGCAGCGGCAGCGGCACCAGCGCCTGCGGCCGCTCCACGGCCGCCAGCCGCACGTGCATCAGCTGCGCCAGCAGGCGCCCGGCGGCCAGGTCGCCATGGAACTTGAAGCGGCGCAGCAGCCCGTCCACCGGCGCGGCATACAGGAACGCGGCCTGCACCCCGGCCAGGGGCGAGCGCCCCTGGCGGCAGGTGCCGCACAAGGCACCGCCCGGCTCGGTGGCCGGCAGCGGCAGGGCGCAGCCGCGGCAGGCGCTTTCCAGCCATGGCAGCGCGGCGGCGCAGGCCGGGCACAGGTCGCGGCCGGGCGGGCCCGGCTCCGCGCACACCAGGCAGGTGGGCGGGAACAAAAGGTCCGACAGCCGCCCGCCCACCCTGTAAACCCCATCCAATGGCGATTTGTTGACAGTGGCGTGCATGCTCACCAGACTGCGCCGCTTCCGTTGCCCGATCTATCAGGAAACCCCATGTCCGCCGTCATCCGCCACGACTGGAGCCGCGAGGAACTGCTGGCGCTGTTCGACCTGCCCTTCCCCGAGCTGCTGTTCCGCGCCGCCAGCGTGCACCGCGAACATTTCGACCCGGCGCAGGTGCAGGTTTCCACCCTGCTGTCGGTCAAGACCGGCGGCTGCCCGGAAGACTGCGCCTACTGCCCGCAGGCGCAGCGCTACGACACCGGCGTGGACGCGCAGAAGCTGATGGACACCGACAGCGTGGTGGCCCGCGCCCGCGCCGCCAAGCAGGCCGGCGCTTCGCGATTCTGCATGGGCGCGGCGTGGCGCTCGCCCAAGGACCGCGACATCCCCAAGGTGGCGGCGATGATCCGCGAGGTGAAGGCGCTGGGCCTGGAAACCTGCGCCACCCTGGGCATGCTCGAAGGCCACCAGGCCCGCGCGCTCAAGGATGCGGGGCTGGACTACTACAACCACAACCTCGACACCGCGCCGGACTACTACGACTCCATCATCCACACCCGCCAGTACCAGGACCGGCTGGACACGCTCGAACACGTGCGCAACGCCGGCCTGAAGACCTGCTGCGGCGGCATCGTCGGCATGGGCGAGACCCGCGAGCACCGCGCCGGCCTGCTGCTGGCGCTGGCCAACCTGCCGGCACACCCGGATTCGGTGCCGATCAACCGCCTGGTGCAGGTGGCCGGCACGCCGCTGCACGGCAGCGCCGAGCTGGACCCGTTCGAGTTCGTGCGCATGATCGCGGTGGCGCGCATCGTGATGCCGCGCTCGATGGTGCGGCTGTCGGCCGGGCGCGAAAGCATGAGCGACGAACTGCAGGCGCTGTGCTTCGCCGCCGGCGCCAACTCCATCTTCTACGGCGAGAAACTGCTGACCACCGGCAACCCGGATACCGCGCGCGACCAGGCGCTGTTCGCGCGGCTGGGCATGCGGCCGATGGAAGTGAACGTGGATGCCGACGACCACGACCACCCCGGCACGGTGCACCTGGACATCGCCCCGCGCTGCGCGGTTTCCGCCTGAGGTGCGGCCGGAACCGCCCGCAAGCGGTTCCACCGGCAACCGGTTACCCTAGCCGCCCACCCGTCCATGAACTGACGCCATGGCCCGCCCCGACCTCCTCGCCCGCCTGCAGGACCAGCGCAAGCTGCGCCAAGCGCAGGGGCGCATCCGCGTGCGCCGCAGCGTCGGCCGCCGCGACGGCGTGCGCCTGGAAGTCGGCGGCAGGTGGCTCACCGGCTTCTGCAGCAACGATTACCTGGGCCTGTCGCAGCAGTTCGAAGTGGTGGCCGCGCTGCAGGACGCCGCCGGCCGCGAAGGCGCCGGCAGCACCGCCTCGCACCTGGTCTGCGGCCACCACGCGCTGCACGAACAACTGGAACGCGAAATGGCCGACTGGCTCGGCTACCCGCGTGCGCTGCTGTTCGACAGCGGCTTCATGGCCAACCTGGCGGTGCAGCAGGCGCTGCTGTCCGAGGACAGCGACGTCTGCGTGCAGGACCGCCTCAACCACGCCAGCCTGCTCGACGCCACGCGCCTGGCCGGCTGCCGCCTGCGCCGCTACCCGCACCTGGACAGCGAAGGCGCCATGCGCCAGCTGAAGAACGCCGCCGACGGCGCGGCCATGCTCGCCACCGACGGCGTGTTCAGCATGGACGGCGACATCGCCCCGCTGCGCTCGCTGTCGCTGGTGGCGCGCATGCAGGAGGCGCTGTTCTACGTGGACGACGCGCACGGCGTGGGCGTGGTCGGCGAACACGGCCGCGGCTGCGTGGCCGACGCCGGGCTGGGCGTGGCCGAAGTGCCGCTGCAGCTGGCTACCCTGGGCAAGGCGCTGGGCGGCCACGGCGCGGTGGTGCTGGGCGAGGAGAACCTGGTCCAGCACCTGGCCGAAACCGCGCGCCCCTACATCTACACCACCGCGCTGCCGCCGGCGCAGGCCGCCGCCTCGCTGGCCGCGGTGAAGCTGGCGCGCCGCGACCACTGGCGCCGCGAGAAGCTGGCCGAACTGATCGCCGCCTTCCGCGACGGCGCGCGCCGCAACGGCCTGGAACTGATGCCCTCGGAAACGCCGATCCAGCCGCTGCTGTGCGGCGACGAGGCCACGGTGATGGCGCTGGGCGCGGCGCTGGAACAGTCCGGCTTCCTGGTCGGCGCGATCCGCCCGCCCACCGTGCCCGAAGGCAAGGCGCGGCTGCGCATCACCCTGTCGGCGCTGCACACCCTGGAGCAGGTCAGGGCGCTGGTCGAGGCCACCGCCCGCGCCCGCGACCTGCTGTCCTACGAGCAGTCGCTGAACACCGCCAGCGCCTGAAGCACGCCGTATCCGCATGCATATCCACGTCACCGGCAGCGGCCCGGCACTGGTCCTGATCCACGGCTGGGCGCTGCACGGCGGCATCTTCGCGCCGCTGGTCGAACGCCTGTCGCCGCGCTTCCAGCTGCACGTGGTGGACCTGCCCGGCCACGGCTTCAGCCGCGACGACGACACCCCGCTGCGCCTGCCCTACCTGGTCAACGCCATCGCCGCCGCCACGCCGCCGGCGGTGTGGTGCGGCTGGTCGCTGGGCGGGCTGGTGGCGCTGCACGCCGCGGCCACGCTGCCGCAGGTGCGCGGGCTGGCGATGCTCGCCGCCACGCCGCGCTTCGTGCGCGACGCCGACTGGCCCGACGCGGTGGACCGCAGCGTGTTCGAGCAGTTCGGCCAGGACCTGGAACAGGACTACCGCGGCACGCTGGAGCGCTTCCTCGCGCTGGACGTGATGGGCTCGCAGCACGCGCGCAGCGAACTGCGCACCCTGCGCGACGCCCTGGTCGAGCGCGGCGAACCGGCGCCGCGCGCCCTGCACGAAGGCCTGGCCCTGCTGGACCGCAGCGACCTGCGCGGCGCCCTGCCCAACCTGCGCACGCCGGGCCTGTGGATCGGCGGCCAGCGCGACCGGCTGGTGCCGGCCAAGGCCATGCACAGCGCCGCGGCGCTGGTGCCGGCCGGCCTGCATGCCGCGCACACCATCGACGGCGGCGGCCACGCGCCGTACCTCGGCCATGCCGACGACGTCGCCGGGCTGCTGCAACGCTTCGTTGCGGACTGCACGTGAGCCGGCGCCTGCGCGCATCGCCGATCATGTGCAGCCACCGAACACACCGGGAGTAGGCCGATGGATCTGGGAATCGCCGGGCGCTGGGCGCTGGTCTGCGGCGCCAGCAAGGGGCTGGGACTGGGCTGCGCGCGCGCACTGGCCGGCGAAGGCGCCCACGTGGCCATCGTCGCCCGCGGCGCCGATGCGCTGGAGGCGGCCGCGGCGGAACTGCGCGCGCTTCCCGGCGCCGGCCAGGTCGTCGCCGTCGCCGCCGACATCACCACCGCCGCCGGCCGCGCCGCCGCGCTCGCCGCCTGCCCGCAGGTGGACATCCTGGTCACCAACGCCGGCGGCCCGCCGCCGGGCGACTTCCGCGACTGGGAGCGCGAACACTGGCTGGCCGCGCTGGACGCCAACATGCTCACCCCGATCGAGCTGATCCGCGCCACCGTCGACGCGATGGCCGCGCGCGGCTTCGGCCGCGTGGTCAACATCACCTCCAGTTCGGTGAAGGCGCCCATCGACATCCTGGGCCTGTCCAACGGCGCGCGCTCGGGGCTCACCGGCTTCGTCGCCGGCATCGCCCGCACCCACCTGGCGCGCAACGTCACCCTCAACAACCTGCTGCCGGGTGCGTTCGACACCGACCGCCTGCGCGGCACGCTGGACGCCAGCGCGCGCCGCCAGCAGCTGCCGCTGGACGAGGTGGCCGCGCGCCGCCGCGCCGGCATCCCCGCCGGCCGCTTCGGCACGCCCGACGAGTTCGGCGCCGCCTGCGCCTTCCTGTGCAGCGCGCACGCCGGCTACATCACCGGGCAGAACCTGCTGATCGACGGCGGCGCCTACCCCGGTACCTTCTGACCCCGTTGCAACTGCGTATTCCCATGCCTTCCCTGTTCGATGCCAAGCACGTCCGCCGCGCCTTCTCGCGCGCCGCCTCCAGCTACCACGCCGCCGCGGTGCTGCAGCAGGAGGTGGCAAAACGCCTGCTGGAATCGCTGGACTACCTGGAGGAACGGCAGCCGCAGGTGGTGCTGGACGTGGGCAGCGGCCCGGCGCACGCGACCGCGGCGATGAAGAAGCGCTGGCCCAGGGCGCAGGTGATCGCGCTGGACCTGGCCCTGCCGATGCTGGCCGAAGCGAAGAAGCAGGCCGGCTGGTGGCGCCCGTTCTCGCGCGTGTGCGCCGACGCGCGGGCGCTGCCGCTGGCCGACAACAGCGTGGACGTGATCTTCAGCAACCTGTGCCTGCAGTGGGTGGAAGACCTGCCGTCGGTGTTCGCCGGCTTCCGCCGCGTGCTCAAGCCCGGCGGCCTGCTGGTGTGCTCCACCTTCGGCCCGGACACGCTGGTCGAACTGCGCGATGCGTTCGCGCAGGCCGACGCCACCCCGCACGTGAGCCGCTTCGTGCAGATCGCGCAGTTCGGCGACGCGCTGATGATGGCCGGCTTCCGCGACCCGGTGCTGGACCGCGACCTGTTCACCCTCACCTACGACGACCTGCCCGCGCTGATGCGCGAGCTCAAGGCCATCGGCGCGACCAACGCGCTGAGCGAACGCCGCCACACCCTCACCGGGCGCAGCCGCTTCAACGCCGCGCAGGCGGCCTACGAACCGCTGCGCCGCCCCGACGGCAAGCTGCCCAGCAGCTGGGAAGTCATCTACGCCCACGCCTGGGCGCCGGAACCGGGCGCGCCGATCCGCGAGCATGGCCACGATGTCGCCGCGGTGCCGGTGTCGGCGATTCCGATCCGGCGAAAGCCGCAGAACCCGTAGGGACGGGCCAGCCCGCACGCCGCCGTGGCTCCGGCCGCGAAAGCGTCAGTGCAGCGCGCTCCGCGCTCCGCGCTGCCTTCAGCCGCCGACCTGCGCGATCCAGTCCTGCAGGTTGTAGTAATTGCTGACGCGCGCGATGCGGCCATCGCGGATATCGAAGAACGCACCGCCCGGCAGCACGTAGCGCTGGCCGTTGGCCGGCGGCAGGCCCTCGTCGGTGTGGTGGTACTCGCCATGCACCACATACTCGGCCGCGGCGCGGGTGCCGTCAGTGCTGGCCATCACCACCACGTCGCGCAGCTGCTCGCGGTAGCTGGCGTCCATGCGCCGCAGGAACGCGGCGAACGCCTCGCGGCCGCTTTCGCGCGCGCCCTGGTTGAGGTCGTGCGCCACGTCGTCGGTCAGCCGCTCCAGCATGCCGGCCCAGTCGCCGCGGTTGAAGGCATCGTAGTAGGCGCGGACCAGGTCGATGGCCTGCTGCTGCGCGGGAAAAGCGTCGTGGCTCATGGGGTTCTCACGGAAGGAACGAGGACGGCGCTCAGGCGCCGCCGGCGAACAGGTCGCGGTGGAAGAAATAGATCTCCTGCGCCAGGAAGCGCCAGCTGGTGTGGAAGCTGCGGAAGCGCGTGCTCGGCGTGGACGAGGCCAGCGCATCGATGCCCAGTTCCTTGGACAGGCGCAGCGCGCGCGCCATGTGCAGCGGGTCGCTGACCAGGATGGCGCGGTGCATGCCGTGCGCGTCCATCAGCCGCTTGGCCTCCACCAGGTTCTGGCGGGTGGTACGCGAGCGGTTTTCGATCAGGATGTCCCTGGCGGGGATTTCCTGCTTCAGCGCATAGCGGCGCGCCACCTGCGATTCGGAGAAACGCGCGCCGGCGCCGCCGAAACCGCCGGTGAAGATCAGCTTGGGCGCGTAGCCCTGGCGGTACAGGTCCAGGCCGTGGCGGATGCGCTCCTCGAACACCGGCGACGGCTTGGCGTCGTAGGCCGCCGCGCCCAGCACGATGATCGCGTCGGCCGGCGCGGCCTGGTCGCGGTCGCCCACCCAGATGATCCACGCCGCCACGCCCAGCAGCCACAGCAGCACCAGCACGCACAGGCGCCACAGCCAGTCGAACAGGCCCGCGCGCCGGCCGCTCATGCGCCCATCCAGGGCAGCGCGTCCAGGTCGACGTTGCCGCCGGACAGCACCAGGCCCACATTGCGCCCGGCGAAGCGCTGCGGCTGCGCCAGCACCGCCGCCAGCACCGTGGCCGACGACGGCTCCACCACCTGCTTGAGCACCTGCCACAGCAGGCGCATCGCCGCCACGGTGGCATCGTCGTCCACGGTGACGACCGTAGCATTGCCATGCAGCAGCGCGAAGTTGGGTTCGCCCAGCGCGCCGCGCAGGCCGTCGCAGACGGTGTCGGGCACGAAATCGACCAGCCGCCGCCCGGCCTCCAGCGAACGCGCGGTGTCGGCCGCGCCGGCCGGCTCGGCCAGCACCAGTTCGCAGCCCGGTGCCGCCTGGCGCAGTGCCAGCAGCGTGCCGGAGGCCAGCCCGCCGCCGCCGGCCGGTACCACCACCGCGTCCAGCGCGGTGCCGGCCTGGCGCAGCAGTTCCAGCGTCGCCGTGCCCTGCCCGGCGATCACCTGCGCGTCGGCATAGGGGTGGACCAGCGTCGCCCCGGTGTCCTGCTGCACGCGTGCGCACTCGGCCTCGCGCGCGGCCTGGGTCGGCGCGCAGCGCCACAGCGTGGCGCCGTGGCGGGCGATATTGGCCAGCTTGGCCGCCACCGCGCCCTCGGGCACCACCACATGGCAGGGAATGCCGCGCGAGCGCGCCGCCAGCGCCAGCGCCGCGCCGTGGTTGCCGGAGGAATGCGTCACCACGCCGTGGCGCGCCTGCGCCTCGTCCAGCGCCCACACCGCATTGCAGGCGCCGCGGAACTTGAAGGCGCCGCCGCGCTGCAGGTGTTCGGCCTTGAAATGCAGGCGGGCGCCGGCCAGCGCATCCAGCTCGCGCGAACGCAGGACCGGGGTGACCGTGGCATGGGGCGCGATGCGGGCCGCGGCGGCCAGCACGTCGGCCGGCCCTGGCAGGGTGAGTTCAACCATGGGGAAAGGTTAACGTAGGCCCCGGTGCCCGGCCATCTCGGGCGGTCGCTGCACCTGCGTTCAGCCCCTGCCGGCAGGGTTAAGGACCGATTCAATGCAGGCGCACGAAGCTGGCCGCGTACCCAACAGGGGGAAACTCATGAAAATGCGCCTGATCCTATCGGCCGGCCTGCTGCTCGGCCTGTCCGGCTGCGCCACCTACGACTATGTCGACGGCGGCGCCGGCGGCTATTACCGCGGCGCCACGTCGGTGCAGCGCACCTACCCGTACGGCTACCCCTACGGTGGCGGCTACCGCCCTTACGGCTATGGCAGCTACGGCTATTACGACTACTACCGCTACCCGTACCCGGTCTACCGCCCGCCGCGCTACCCGCGCCCGCCGCATGGTGGTCATTGGGGCAACGGCCACCGTCCGCCGGGCCATGGCAACGGCAACGGCGACGGCGGCCACCGCCCGCCGCGCCCGCCGGTGGAAGGCGGCGGCAAGTCGCCGTGGCGCGACATGGACCGCCTGCAGCGCCCGCAGCCGCGCCCGGCCCAGCCGGTGCAACGGGCCATGCCGGCACCGCGCGCCACCGCCGCCCCGCGCCCGATGATGCAGCGGCCCGCACCGCCCCGACCGCCGTCACAGTCCCACGGCCCGCGGCCGAGGGATCAACAGGAACTTTGAAGCGCTTGCATTTGCCGAAAAACCAGGCAATCTTGTCGAACCGGGTGACCGGCAGCGTCGTTAACTGACACGAACTGCCCTTCACACCACACCGCTTCAATGTCGATGTCCGTCAGGAAATCTGGATCCCCCCTGTTCCGGCCCTGTCGGGCATCGGCGCCTACAACGACAAAGCCCCGGCATGGCCGGGGCTTTGTTTTTCCGGGCCTGGGCCGCGGCCTTCCGCGGGCGCGGCAGGCGGCGGGGCGCAAGGCGCCGCAACGGCCCGGCCCGCATGGCCAGCCCTGGCGAAACCCGCGATAAAAGAAGGGCCGGCAGTCCCCCGACTGCCGGCCCCATGCTTCCCCGGTGTGCGCTTCGGCTGGCCCCTGTTCCAATTCCAGCCATTGCGCCCTTGGCGCATGCCACACCGGGTGCAATAACGTTAGCTGCAGTTTGTGTGCCAACTTTAGGCCTTCCTCCATGCCCGGCAGGCATTGGCGGTAAAATCACCACGCTTTCGCCACGGGCCCGCACCCCCGGCCGGCGACGGACTTCACACTTTCAGTCCCCATTCCCCTCATGACCGACTCCTTCCATCGTTACGACGTCATCGTCATCGGCGGCGGCCACGCCGGCACCGAGGCCGCGCTGGCCGCGGCACGCGGCGGCGCCCGTACCCTGCTGCTGACCCACAACGTGGAAACCGTGGGCGCCATGAGCTGCAACCCGGCCATCGGCGGCATCGGCAAGGGCCACCTGGTCAAGGAAATCGACGCGCTGGGCGGGGCCATGGCGCACGCCGCCGACCTGGCCGGCATCCAGTGGCGCACGCTCAATGCCTCCAAGGGCCCGGCGGTGCGCGCCACCCGCTGCCAGGCCGACCGCAACCTGTACCGCATGGCGATCCGCCGCATCGTCGAATCGCAACCCAACCTCACCGTGTTCCAGGCCGCGGTGGACGACCTGGTCATCGAAGGCGACGCCGTGCGCGGCGCCATCACCCAGACCGGGCTGACCTTCCACGCGCCGGCCGTGGTGCTCACCGCCGGCACCTTCCTGGCCGGCAAGATCCACATCGGCGAAACCCAGTACACCGCCGGGCGCATGGGCGACCCGCCGGCCACCACGCTGGCCGCGCGCCTGCGCGAGCGCCCGTTCGCCATCGACCGGCTCAAGACCGGCACCCCGCCGCGCATCGACGGCCGCTCGCTCGACTACAGCGTCATGGAAGAACAACCCGGCGACGACCCGCTGCCGGTGATGTCCTACCTGGGCCACGTGGCCGAGCACCCGCGGCAGGTGAGCTGCTGGATCACCCACACCAGCGAGCGCACCCACGAGGTGATCCGCAACGCGCTGCACCGCTCGCCGCTGTACAGCGGCCAGATCGAAGGCATCGGCCCGCGCTACTGCCCGTCCATCGAGGACAAGGTGGTGCGCTTCGCCGAAAAGGACAGCCACCAGATCTTCGTCGAGCCCGAAGGCCTGGACGTGGTGGAGATCTACCCCAACGGCATTTCCACCTCGCTGCCGTTCGACGTGCAGCTGGAACTGGTGCGCAGCATCCGCGGCTTCGAGCACGCGCACATCACCCGCCCCGGCTACGCCATCGAATACGACTTCTTCGACCCGCGCGGGCTCAAGAACACGCTGGAAACCCGCCAGGTGGCCGGCCTGTTCTTCGCCGGCCAGATCAACGGCACCACCGGCTACGAGGAAGCCGGCGCGCAGGGCCTGCTGGCCGGCATCAACGCCGCGCTGTTCGTGCAGGGGCGCCAGGGCTGGTGCCCGCGCCGCGACGAGGCCTACATCGGCGTGCTGGTGGACGACCTGATCACCCACGGCACCAGCGAGCCCTACCGCATGTTCACCAGCCGCGCCGAATACCGGCTGCAGCTGCGCGAGGACAACGCCGACGCGCGCCTGACCCCCACCGGCCGCGAGCTGGGCCTGGTCGACGACCGCCGCTGGCGCGCCTTCGAAACCAAGCAGGCCGCCGTGGCCAGCGAAAGCGCGCGCCTGCGCGGCCTGTGGGCCACCCCCGCCAACGCGCTGGGCCGCGAAGTGCAGGAAACCACCGGCGTGGCGGTGAGCCGCGAAACCAACGTGCTCGACCTGATCAAGCGCCCGGAACTGGACTACGCCAAGCTGATGCGCGTGCCCTCACTCGGCCCTGGCGTGGAGGACGCGCGCGTGGCCGAACAGGTGGAAATCAGCGTCAAGTACGCCGGCTACCTGGACCGCCAGCGCGAAGAAATCGAACGCCAGCAGCGCCACGAGAACACCGCCATTGCCGAAGGCTTCGACTTCGCCGCCGTGCGCGGCCTCTCCGCCGAAGTGCTGCAGAAACTCGAACGCGTGCGCCCGCAGACCATCGGCCAGGCCCAGCGCATCCCCGGCATGACCCCGGCCGCGATCTCGCTGCTGCTGGTGCACCTGGAGCGGGCGCGGCGCGGGAAGGTGGCGTGATTCCAGCCGTCAGCATTGGTCGAGCAGAAGACTTTTAATCTCCTGCGCAACGCCTTCGCGTCATACACCTGACTGCGTTACCCAAGAAGAAGCCCGCGCAAGCGGGCTTCTTCTTTTCATGACGGCGGAAAGCGCGCTGCGACGGCCATCAACCGTTGAACAGCCGCAGCGCGGCGCCACTCACTCGTCGCTCGTGCTGCGGCTGATCAACAACAACCCATTCCCCGCCGTCACCTGCAACGCATCGCCCACGGCAAAGCCGCAGCGTTCCAGCCAACGACCGGACAGGCGCAGCTTGGGCACGGCCCGGCCCACGACCTGCTGGCCCCGGCGCTCGTCGTAATACAGATAGCCCATCGTGCAGCGCTTGGGCATGCGCGCCCAACCGCCGGAAGCGGGCGGCATGGGCAACGGGGGCGAGAACAACTCCGGAACCGGCGCGGAATCGACCATCCGCGGCGTGGATGCCTCGTGCCTGGATGGGCTGCGGTTGGACGCAGGGGTGGGAACGCGCGTGATTTCCTTGGAACGGCTCATGTCGGACTCCTTGTGCGATGAGGAATCCGCCACTTCGCTGCTAACCGAAGGTGGCGGACGGTGCGCGGTTAGCAGACCGGTCACAAGGTACCGGCAGGCCTTTCGACCTCCGCGCACCGCCCGCCATGGAACCGGCATGTCCGACCACGCCAACCGCCGGGCATGAAAAAGCGCCGGCATCGACGATGGGCGCTGGTGCGCCTTGTGCTTCGAGCTGCTAAACCCGGCTGCGGATTTTGCCGCAGCGGGTTGATGGTGCTATCCGATCTCAGAGGTGTCAATCAGACTTTTCCGCTACCGACCAAGTGGCCATCGAGTGCGCAGGAGATCCAGCAAGAATCAATTTGCAAAAAGGCCTATCGCGGCAAAAACGAAGCAAGCATCGAAGCTCCGACACAGAACGCTTCAACGGAATCAGCTACGATTCCGCCGCTGCGATTCAACTAGGGACTAACAATCACTTTGATGTCCGAGCCCGTGATGCTCTTGATGTAGGAGTAGCTCGTTCCCAAGACGGCAAGCTGTTCCTGAGACACCTTTTTTGCTGATATCGCGGGTTGCACGATCACAAATTTGAAGATTAGCTCGTGGTCGTGACATTTATTGCGCAATATCTCCAATTCCTGAGGCGTGCCTTTCAGGATTCTGTCGAAGTCCTTAGTCAATGACTGCTGGTAGCGATCCATCAAGCGATCAAAAAACTTAGCGCCGGTGTACAGCCATTTCACCGACCTCGACGCTTGACCACATACTTCATAGACGTCGGCGACGCGCCCGCCGGGTGTAGCTACGCCATCCGTCGCTGGACAGAATTTGCAATGATAGAGGTCAACGTAAATGGCGCTGTTACTCTCCCGAATTGCCACCAAGTCAGCGATCTCGCCTTTACCGTCATCGTTGAAGATTATTGAGTAATCGCCAGCGATCTTGGCGAAGGTGAAACCTTGTACAGAATCTTCGCGTCGCTCGGCACGCATAGACTCCTGATGAATCTTCGTCGCCCCCCATTTCCAAGGCTCAAGCAAACCTACAGGCAGCCTTACATCCATGCTGTTGAGCGAGTACTGACGGTAGTTACCCTGCACCATGGAACCGTCGACTTGGAGCAATACAAGTGGCTCCCCATCGAGATACGAGTCCAGCGGCATTTCGTGCGGATAAAGAATCTTCACACCTGGGCACGAGGTCTTGTATCCATCTTTCAGCAACTTGATGGCGATGGAAGTGAGGCGACGCTCCTTGCCATCGTTATCCGCAACCAAGATGGGGATGTCCAGCGTCTGTGCGTCTCTGTACTCAGGCTTGCCGAGCGTGACGTCGAGAAGGTTAAAGGTCTCATCCTGAAAATAAAGCGAAATTCTTTGCTCATTCTCAATCGCTATTGACTCAGGCCAATCGGCGTAAAAAAGCCCTTCTGGCCATCCATCCCTGATTTTCTCAACACGCATGACGTTTTTGAGGACATCCGCAGGATCGATGGTGTCGTCATTGAGCTTGACCGACATGCGCTTACACCACTCGACCCAGTAGTTGATCGGGGACGAGTTCATCTCCCAGATCTTGCCTTTATGCGAGCAGCCTACGGTGGCTCGCTTCCCACCCTCAAAACCAGTTGCGAATATGTTGGATTTTGTCGCGTTGCCTTTTTCGATGTCGCCGATCACTTGATTGATATCCCGTCCAACATGCATCGTGAACCTCAGGTCTTTCCGGGCGCGTGATAGACCGACGTTCTGCAGCTTCAATAGCTTGATGTCATGGAGTGTACGGAAGGCCGGCTCACCATTGATGCGGCGGGATGCCTTAGCCACCAGATTGAGAAAGCGAGTTGCCTGGGTGTCGTCCCCTGAAGTGTGAACAAAGAGAGTTTTCTGCTCTTCGTTATAAAAGGCGATGTAAAGAATCCAATTGGTATCGACGATTTCCTCGGTCTGAGCCCATCCGACTAGCGTCTCTCGACGGGTCACAGCTATGACTGTATCGGCTTGCTCATTGATCGAAATGTACTGCAACTTTTCTCTACGCCCATCCAGCCGGCGCGCACGCTGCGGCGTCCAGTCTCCGGGGGATACGCGATATGCCACGGCGCTGATTTTTGGATTCGGGTTCAGCCCAAAAATCACTTGAGCATCTTCACCACCAGCGAACTGCTCACTGAAATCTGCCTTCTCAATTTCTCGACTGACCTTCTGTTCGCTCACGTCGCGAATGACGGCGCCCCAGTCAGCACTTTCCTTGTACAGGGCTGCCATCTGATGGTCGGTCTTCTGATTGGCGATATTGGCAACAAACTTTGCATCACCAAGAGCCGCATCTACCCTTGTCAATCGACCGATGAACTGGAGTGTCACAGCAGGACTTTGGTGCTGATCATGAATGGCAGCAATTTTGAGCTCGGGTAGATCGAAGCCTTCACCAAGCATGTCGACGCAGACGATGATTCGGTGCTTTTTCGCGACGATCTTCGCCATCACCTTGGCTTGATTCGGCACCTTGCTGTGGATCAGAACTGGCGTCAGGTCGGGGTGCTGCTTATAAATATCGAACAGAGCTTTAGCCCGATTCTGCGACTTGGCCCGCACCATCATCAAATGGTTGTAGCCTGCTTTGATATCAGCCCGAAGCAGCTCAACGGCTTTGTCTGCGATAGCCTGGTCGGATAGCTTGAGGTTGTACTCTCGTACCGGATGGAACTCGATGTTTTTGAAATAGCCATCGAGCTGCGCATCCCGGAGTGGGTAGTTGTAGATGATCTTGCCGGCCAGAGGCAGACCGTCCTCCCGGAATGGCGTCGCTGTAAACTGAATGCAAGGCTTGTCTTGGAAGGCTGTTCTGATTCGGCTCCAACTGGCTGCCGCGACATGGTGAGCCTCATCGATCATTAGGTGGCTGCACATGTCAACCAAGGCCTTTAAAGCAGCATCCTCGAATAACAGCAGCGCTTGTGGGGTTGCCACAATGATGTTGGCAGTGGCCAATTCATCAACCTGCGCCTTTGACAGCTTTGAACCAATGGCCGCAACAATGGGATTGCGCGCCGTGTCCGATATCGCACCCACGGCACGAAGCGTCTTCATCTCAGCGCCTTTTTTCACCAACTGAGCTCTGAGGGCATCTGACGGCACAAGGATCAGTGTCCGACTCATTCTCGCCGCGATGATCAGCGCGAGCATTGTGTCGGTTTTACCTGTACCGGTGGGCATCACCACAGTGGCCGTAACTGTGGGGTCGACCACTAAATGGCCAAGGCTCGCGTAAAGCGCGGCTACCTGCGGCTTTCGCAGACCGGGCAACTGCGCCTGAGGATCGTCCAGATTGAAATTGAAGAGGTGGCTCTGCCAGCTCTGATACACATCCGAATGCGTTATTGCTAAGTCGTCCATGGCGATTTCCTAAAGGAAAAGGAATTTCTTGGCTAAGACAACAGGATGGTAACACCCAACCTATCGTGCATTTAGCCTTAACCGTTTTTTGGGAAGGCACGGCCGTCGAGCTGCAGCACAGGGCTCAATGGTTTAAGAGTTCATGCGCTGCAGCGGTCGCTTCCTACCGAGCTCTGATATCTCCAGCAGCAGCCTTACTTCGCACCACGTATCATGCGTGTCGTCATACTTATTCAATTTTCTGCATGCCCCCCCTCCGCCCCTTCCTAGACAAATCCCCCACCCTAGGCCAGCGCGTCTACATCGACCCCGCCTGCACCATCATCGGCGACGTGGTGCTGGGCGATGACGTGTCGGTATGGCCGGGTACGGTGATCCGGGGCGATGTGAACCATGTGCGCATCGGGGCGCGCACCAACGTGCAGGACGGCACCATCATCCATGTCAGCCACGAGAGCCCGTACAACAAGGGCGGCTACCCCACGCTGATCGGCGAGGGGGTGACCGTGGGGCATGGCTGCATCATCCATGCGTGCCGCATCGGCGATTACTGCCTGATCGGCATGGGCGCGTGCGTGCTGGATGGCGCGGTGATCGAGGACGAGGCGTTCATCGGCGCCGGGGCGGTGGTGGGGCCGGGCAAGCGGGTGGCGCGCGGCGAGTTGTGGGTGGGCAACCCGGCGCGGCCGGTGCGCAGCTTGAGCGCGAAGGACATCGAAGGGCTGCGCTATTCGGCTGACCATTACGTGCGGTTGAAGGACCAGTACCTGGGGATGGCCGGCTGACGGCGGGCGGTTCCTGCGCGCTTCATCCGGGTGTCTGGGGTACTGGGTGCGCGTGCTGTTGTCGTGCGCGCGGGTCGGAGGGTGGTCGCGGCTGAAGCCGCTCCTACGGGGGATGGGAGATCCATTGCCGCCGGGGCCGCGCTTGCCCCAAACTGCCGGCCTCGGGCGCGGGGGCGCCCTTCCAGGGAAAGGAACCCTTCATGTCGATCAGAACCATGGCGCTGGGCCTGCTGGCCGGCGCGACGCTGTTGTGCGCCGCTTCGCCGGCCGCGCTGGCGCAGGATGAGCAGGACGCCGCGGCGTTCGTGCAGTCGCTGCATTTCCGCTCCGGCGCCATCGAGGTGCCCGCCGCCAAGGCGCGCTTCAACCTGGACCCGGAGTTCCGCTACCTGGACCAGGCCGATGCGCGGCGCGTGCTGGAGGACATGTGGGGCAACCCGCCCGACGAGGACGTGCTGGGGCTGATCGTGCCGCGTTCGCCCAGCCTGGCCGACGACGACAGCTGGGCGGTGGTGGTCACCTATGCCGACGACGGCTATGTGTCCGACGAGGACGCGTCCAGCATCGACTACGACGAGCTGCTGCGCGACATGCAGGAGCAGATCAACGCCGCCAACCCGGAGCGCGAGAAGGCCGGCTACGGCACGCTGCAGCTGGTGGGCTGGGCGGTGCCGCCGCGCTATGACGCCGGCAACAACAAGCTGTACTGGGCCAAGGAGCTGGAGTTCAACGGCCAGCCCGGCCATGTGCTGAACTACGGCATCCGCGTGCTCGGCCGCCACGGCTACCTGAGCCTCAACGCGGTGTCGGGCATGAACGAGCTGCCGCTGGTGCGCACCGGCATGGAGAAGCTGCTGCCGATGGCCGAGTTCGAGCCCGGCGCGCGTTATGCCGACCACAACCCGAAGACCGACAAGATCGCCGCCTACGGCGTGGCCACGCTGATCGGCGGCGGGCTGGCGGCCAAGGCCGGGCTGTTCGCCAAGCTGGGGCTGATCTTCGCCAAGTTCTGGAAGCTGCTGCTGATCGGCGTGCTGGCGCTGGGCGGGGTGGTGAAGAAGTTCTTCGGCGACCGCAGGAACACCACGGTGCGCTGAGCCTTGCCGGCCCGCGGGGGCCCTCCCGCGGGCTGGGCATCCGTTGCGGCGGCCGGTAAAGTCAGCCGCTGACAGGACGCTACCGAGACACGCATGCCAGTGGCAGCCGCCCGGTCCGGATACCGGGCTTGCGACAACTCCGCACCCCGCACGCGACGGGCGGCGCCCCGCCGTTGAGCGCAGCGCCGCCCATGCTCGATACCTGCCGCGAAGTCATCACGCCCGAAGGCGTGCCGCTGCAATTGCCGGCGGCCGGGCCGGTGCCGCGGGCGCTGGCGTGGCTGATCGACCTGATGGCGCGCTTCGGCGTGCTGGCGCTGATGAGCCCGCTGCTGATGGCGCTGGGCGGGCTGGGCCAGGGCCTGTACCTGGGGCTGATGTTCCTGATGTTCTGGGGTTACCCCATCGTGCTGGAGGTCTGGTTCGGCCAGACCCTGGGCAAGCGCGCGCTCGGCCTGCGCGTGGTGGCGCGCGACGGCGCGCCGCTGGGCTGGATGCCGGCGATCGTGCGCAACCTGCTGCGCACCGTGGACATGCTGCCGTTCGGCTATGCGCTGGGCCTGATCGCCTGCCTGTGCGATGCGCACGGGCGCCGGCTGGGCGACCTGGTGGCCGGCAGCCTGGTGGTGCACGTGCCGGCGCCCGCGCCGGTGCCGCCGGCGCGCATCGACACCGTGCTGGCGCCGCCGCTGCCGCTGCAGCCGGCCGAGCAGCAGGCGGTGATCGCCTTCGCCGACCGCGCCCCGGCGCTGTCCGGCCCGCGCCAGAGCGAGCTGGCCGACATCGCCAGCGGCCTGAGCCGGGCGCAGGGCCCAACCGGCGTGCTGCGCCTGTACGCGATGGCCAACTGGCTGCTGGGGCGGCGATGAGGCAGGAACAGTTCGTCACCCGCCACCAGCACGAATGGCGGCAGTTCGAGGACTGGCTGCAGCAGCGCGGCGGCAGCGCGCGCAAGGCGCGCGGCACGCCCGCGCCCGACCTGCCGGGCGACGAGACCATACCCGAGCGCTACCGGCGCCTGTGCCAGCAGCTGGCGCTGGCGCGCCGCCGCGGCTACAGCCCGCAGCTGGTCGAACGCCTGCAGCAGCTGATGCAGCGCGGCCACAACCTGCTGTACCGGGCGCCGCCGCCGCGCTGGCAGCGCGCGGTGGAATTCCTGTTCGCCGGCTTCCCGCAGCTGGTGCGCGGCCAGGCCGCGGCCATGTGGGTGGCGTGCGCGCTGTTCGTGGTGCCGCTGGTGGGCGTGTTCGTGCTGCTGCAGTACAGGCCGGAGCTGGTGCACCTGCTGCTGGACCCACAGCAGATCGCGCAGATGGAAAAATCGTACGACCCGGCCGCCGACCGATTGGGCCGCGACAGCGGCACCGACTGGGCGATGTTCGGCCACTACATCATGAACAACATCAGCATCGGCCTGCGCACCTTCGCCAGCGGCCTGCTGGCCGGCATCGGCACGGTGCTGGTGCTGCTGTTCAACGGCCTGACCATCGGCGCGGTGGCCGGGCACCTGCAGCACATTGGCTACGGCGATCCGTTCTGGCGCTTCGTGGTGGGGCACGCGCCGTTCGAGCTCACCGCCATCGTGATCGCCGGCGGCGCCGGCCTGCAGCTGGGGCTGCGGCTGATCGCACCGGGCCGCAGACGGCGCATCGACGCGCTGGTGGAAGGCGGGGTGATCGGCGCGCGGCTGTGCCTGGGCGTGGCCTTCATGCTGCTGGTGGCGGCGTTCATCGAGGCGTTCTGGTCGTCCATCGCCTGGGTGCCGGCGTGGGGCAAGTTCACCGTGTCCGGCGTGCTGTGGACGCTGGTGTTCGCCTGGCTGTGGCGCGGCGGGCACGGGGGCGGCGATGCGCATTGACCAGCTCGACGTGGTGCTGCGCGCGCGTTCGCAGTGGGAGGCGATGGAGCTGGGCAGCGCGCTGGTGCGGCGCCATGCCGCGGCCATCTGGAAGCCGTGGCTGCTGCTGACCGCGCCGCTGTTCGTGCTGCTCAACCTGGCCGGCTGGTGGCTGGACGCGTTCTGGCTGCCGGCGCTGCTGATGTGGTGGCTGAAGCCGGCGTTCGAGCGCATTCCGCTGTACGTGATCTCGCGCGGCGCGTTCGGCGCGGTGCCCGGCACCGCCGACACGCTGCGCGCGCAGTGGCGCTGGGGCTGGCGCGGGCTGCTGGCCTACCTGGGGTGGCGCCGGCTGAGCCCGGCGCGTTCGCTGCTGATGCCGGTGGACCTGCTCGAAGGCGGCGACGCCGGGCAGCGGCGCCTGCGCCGGCGCGTGCTGGGTGGCGCGGCCTACGGCCACGCGGCGCTGCTGACCCTGGTGTACTGGCATTTCGAAGTCATGCTGCAGGTGGCCGGCGTCGCCCTGGTGTTCATGTTCGTGCCGCTGGATGCGCTGCCCGAATCGCTGCGCGTGGCGGTATCGCTGATCGGCAGCGACACACCAGCGTGGGTATGGCTGGGCTTCAACCTGCTGGCGTGGGCGGCGATGACGGCCATCGGCCCGTTCTACAGCGGTGCCGGCTTCGGCCTGTACCTCAACCGCCGTACCCAGCTGGAAGCCTGGGACGTGGAGATCGCCTTCCGCCGCATGCGCGAGCGGCTGTCGCGCGCGGCGCCGCTGCTGCTCGTGGTGCTGCTGGCCTGCATGCCGTTGTCGCTGCCGGTCCATGCGCAGGATGCCGGCGATGCGTCCGCCGCGGCACACGACAACCACAAGGGCAGCGCCACCGCGGCCGCGGCCGTGGCCACGCCGGCGACGGTCTTCGGTTCCGCGCCGGCCGATACCGCCGGCTTCCGCCAGGCGGCCGCGCGTGCCTACGAAGACCCGCAGCTGGGCGCCAGACACACGGTCTGCCGCTGGGAACGCCGGACCACGGAGGAAAAGCAGCCAGCGCGGGACTGGAACTTCCCCGGCGGCGATCTGATCGCGGCGTTCGTCAAGCTGTTGGCCCTGCTCAGCGAAGGCTTCCTGTGGATCGTGGTCGGCGCGGTGCTGCTGGCGCTGGCGCTGACCGCGCGCTGGTGGCTGCCGTGGCTGCGCGGCAGCGGGAAGCGCCGCCCGCGCGAGGCGGAATCGGACGTCACCCGGCATGCGCTGCAGCTGCCCGATACCCTGCCGCCGGACATCCTCGCCAGCGCCCGCCGCCTGTGGCAGGACGGCCGGCCGCGGCATGCGCTGGCGCTGCTGTACCGCGCCAGCCTGGACGAACTGGCCCGGCGCGCCGATATCGTGCTGCCGCCGGGCAGCACCGAGGCGCAGTGCCTGCGCGCATCGAAGCGCATGCCGCAGGAAGCGGACCGGCGCCTGTTCGCGCGCATGGTGCGCACCTGGCAGTACGCCGCCTATGCCGGCCGCCTGCCGTCGGACGATGAATTCAATACCCTGCTCGACGACCTGCGCCAGCAGTACGGGTGGCCGGCATGAGCCCGCGCTGGCGCAATGCGCTGATCGCCCTGGCCGTGCTGCTGCTGGCGGGCGTGGCGGTGATGTGGTTCCTGCGCAACTACCAGCGCGTCTGCGAACCGGCCACGCTGCCGGCCTATGGCGAACCCAGCTTCAACCCGCTGTTCGCGCTGCGCGAAACCCTGCGCCGCGACGGCGTGGAGGCGGAGACGCGGCGCACGCTCGACCTGCCGGACATGCGCCTGCAGGCCCGCGACACCGTGCTGCTGCTGGACGATCCGCGCCAGCTCGCGCCCGAGCAGGTCGAACAGCTGGCGGACTGGGTGGAATACGGCGGCCACCTGCTGCTGCGCATGCCCAGGGCCGACGAGGCGCTGGACGGCGAACGCACGCTGTTGGGCCGCTTCGGCATCACGCCCAGCGAAGCCGCACCGCGCTGCCAGCCGTGGCAGGTGCTGGGGCAGGAGGAGCACCAGGAGTTCTGCGCCGGCCCCCGCTTCACCCTGGGCGAGAACGCACGCGTCGAGCGGCGCTGGGGCGATGCCGCCGACGACACGCTGGCCTACGCGCGGCTGCGCTACGGCAGCGGCCGCGTGGACGTGCTGGCCGACATGGATTTCCTGCGCAACGGCCAGGACGAAAGGGACACCGGCCTGCGCGACCTGCCGCACCGCGACCTGGCGCGGCTGGTGCTGGCGCCCAACTACGGCAAGGGCCGCATGCACCTGGTCTACGCGGCCGAAGCGCCGTCGCTGTGGCGCACCGTGCTGCAGCGCGGCTGGCCGATCTGGCTGCCGCTGCTGCTGGCGCTGCTGGCGTGGCTGTGGATGCGCGCGCAGCGCTTCGGCCCGCTGCTGCCCTCGCCGCGGCAGGAGCGCCGCTCGCTGCTCGAACACGTGCGCGCCAGCGGCGAGCACCTGCACCGCTACGGCAAATCGCCGCTGCTGTACGACGCGGTGCGCCAGTCCTTCCTGGCCCGCCTGCGCCGCCGCGCGCCGCTGGCCGCGGCCCTCACCGGCGATGCCCAGCTGCAGGCCATCGCCGACCACCTGCGCTGGCCGCTCGAACGCGTGCGGCTGGCGATGCAGCTTCCTCCGTCACGCGACGACGCTGCGCTGCGCGAACGCATCGCCCTGCTCATCCAGATGAGAAACCAGCTATGACCGACCTGCCCGCTCCGCCCGCCCTTCCCGGCGATGCGCCCGCACCGGCGCCCGCGCCCGGCAACACCGAACTGATCGAACGCGTCGAACGCCTGCGCGAAGCGGTGGGCCAGGCCTTCATCGGCCAGGCCGACGTGCTGGACCAGATCCTGGTGGCGCTGCTGGCCGGCGGCCACGTACTGATCGAAGGCGTGCCCGGCCTGGGCAAGACCCTGCTGGTGCGCGCGCTGGCGCAGGCGCTGGAGCTGGATTACGCGCGCGTGCAGTTCACGCCCGACTTGATGCCCAGCGACGTCAGCGGCCACGCGGTGTACGACCCCAAGACCGAGAGCTTCAAGATCCGCCGCGGCCCGGTGTTCACCCACCTGCTGCTGGCCGACGAGATCAACCGCGCCCCGGCCAAGACCCAGTCGGCGCTGCTGGAGGTGATGCAGGAAGGCCAAGTCACCATCGAAGGCCGCGCCTTCCCGCTCACCCCGCCGTTCCTCACCTTGGCCACGCAGAACCCGGTGGAGCAGGAAGGCACCTACCCGCTGCCGGAAGCGCAGCTGGACCGCTTCCTGCTCAAGGTGCTGATCGACTACCCGCAGCTGGAGGACGAGAAGCGCATGGTGGAGGCGATCACCGCCGGCCGCAGCGCCAGCGACTTCGACCTGTCGCAGGTGCCGCGGGTGATGAGCGGTGCCGACGTGGTGGCCATGCAGCAGGCGGTGGCGGCGATCACGGTGGACCCGCAGGTGATCGACTACGCGGTGCGCATCGTGGCGGCCACGCGCAAATGGCCGGGCATCGCGCTGGGCGCCGGCCCGCGCGGCAGCCTGGCGCTGGTGCGCGCGGCGCGCGCGCAGGCGGTGCTGGCCGGGCGCGATTTCGTCACGCCGGATGACGTGCGCGAGATCGCCAAGCCGGCGCTGCGGCACCGCATCGCGCTGGCGCCGGAGCTGCAGATCGAAGGGCAGTCGGCGGACGATGCGCTGACCGCGCTGCTGGCCAAGGTGGAGGCGCCGCGCAAATGAGCCGTACGGGCAGCCACGCTGCTTCCACTCCCTCCCTTTCGCACGCAGTGCGAAGGGGAGGGTCGGGGAGGGGTGCCGTTGCCGTTGCCGTTGCCGTTGCCGTGATTTTGCTTTCCGCTTCTGCTTTCCGGGTCCCCTTCCGCAGCGACGGAGCCGACGGGAAAAACCCGAAGGGCGACGCGCAGGACGCGCGTCGTTTTTCGACGAGACAGGGATGTCTCGTCGAAAAATCCCGGCGGCGGAGTGGACCCGGAGTGCCGCAGGCACGGAGGGCGCGGAGGCAGGGGCGTGCTTTCTTTGGGCCACGTTTCTTTGCACGAGCAAAGAAAGGTGGCTCGCTCCTGCGAAGCAGGGGCGAAAGCTTTGCTCTCAAGCTTTCGCTTCTCGCTTTGCCTCTGGATTGCTTGATTTACCGACTTTGGGTTATCGCTTTGGCGCAGATGCCCAGGTCTTTCGCTTTT
>Ga0182741_1000728_pt1 | contig 46660 bp, 41 predicted proteins | sample eDN5th37CBELigOP_FD_128874 | JGI IMG/M metagenome (GOLD analysis project Ga0182741, IMG submission 128874) | Enriched Organic Plus compost microbial communities from Emeryville, California, USA - eDNA 5th pass 37_C BE-Lig OP (version 2) (version 2) ... | reverse complement strand
CCCGATGCCGAGGCCCGCCGAGCGGGGCAGCCACCCGAACTGGCGGGCGTTGATGGCGAGGTTCCAGCCGTCGGTCAGCCGGTAGCGATCGAAGCGCTCGGGCACCGCCTCGTGGGCCACCACGTGGGGCCGGGGGTGCCCTCGGCGCTCGGCGTCGGCCACGAACGCGCCGCTGCCGCCGACGTGGTCGACGTGGCCGTGCGTGTAGACGAGGTGGGTGACCGGCTCACCGCTCCAGCGCCGCAGGCTCTCCACGCAGGCCGCACCGGTGTGGGCGCCGCTCGTGTCGAAGGCCACGACCCCGCCCCCGGTGCGCAGCAGGACCACGTGGGAGAACGACTCGATCACCGCCAGGTCGTCGCTCACCTCGGACAGCTCCTGGGTGACGCGGTTGACCGGCTCGTCGGCCACGCCGGTGTCGATGATGCGGGCGCTCAGGTCCAGCAGGTCGGCCATCGATCCCCCTCCTCGGGTCCAGGACCGGATGTTGGCACACGATGGGACAGCACCTGCCGCGGCGACGGTGGACGACGGCCGGCCGCGGGATCCGTAACCTGCTGGGCGATGGGTGAGGAGGCGCGACGACCGGAGGACTCGCGGCGGGCGATGCGGCTGCGGCGCCTGGCCGAGGACCTGACCGAGGCGGGCTACCAGTTCCGCGACGACGAGGTGTGCCGGGGGATGCTCCTCGACGAGGTGCGCCACGCCATCCACCCGCCGGTGCACGAGCGGCGCGTGGCCCGGATGGGCTCGATCATCGACCCCCGGAACCCGCCCGAGGAGTGGGCCCGCGTCGCCGACCTGGAGATCCTCGAGCGGCCCCTCGAGGCCCAGCCGCTCGACTGGGCCCGCCGCTTCGCCGACGGCCGGTCGTCGTGGCTCGTCCGCCGCCCGGAGGGTCGCAGCTCCTGGGTGGTCTTCGACCGACCGGCCGGCTCCGAGCGGGACCTCAGCGTGCTCGTCCGGGCCTTCGACGCCACGATCGTCCAGCGCCACGAGAACGGCACGGTCCGCGTCGCCGACCACGGGGGCGTGTGGCGGTGGGAGCGCTTCGACTGGCACCACGAGCCCGACATCGAGTCCTGGATCGACCTCGTCGGCTCGTGCGGCGAGGCCGCCCCGCCCGAGGTGCTGCGAGCCCTCCTCGAGTTCGCGGTGCACGACCTCGGCGCTGACGGGATCGGGGCCATCCTCGTCCTGCGCCCCGACGTCGACGCCGGCCCGTCCCTCGAGGCCCGCCTGCCGCTCCCGCCGCCGCTCGATGTCACCCGGCCGATGAGCCTGGCCCCCCTGCGCCACGCGCTCGCCCAGGTCGACGGCGCCGCCGTGTTCGACCTCACCGGCACCTTGCGCCAGCTCGGCGTGCGGCTGGTGCCGAGCCCCGAGGCCGAGGCGCTCGTCGCCGGCCTGCGCGGGATGCGCCACACCTCCAGCCGTCGCTACAGCTACGACGACCCGCTGGCCACGGTCATCGTCGTGTCCGAGGACGGGCCGGTCACCGTGCTGCGCAAGGGCGAGGTGGTCGGCACCTCGCTGCGGCCCCGCTACCGCTGAGCCCGTCGCTCAGGCGTCGTCTGCGCTGGCCCGCTCCACGACGGCGCCGCCCCGGTTCGCCTCCGTCGGCACCTCGCCCTCCAGGCGCGGCACCTGCACGTCCACGGTGACGGTGCCGGCCTCGGCCTCCCAGCGCAGCACGTTCACGACCGCCCCGTAGACGATGAGCCGGCCGTAGAGCACGAGCCAGGCCAGCACCGCGAACACCACGCCGATCGACCCGTACAGGGCCGACGACGACGCCACCGCCCGCGGCACGTACACGCCGCCGAGGAGCTTCAGCACCTCGACGCCCACGGCCACGAGCAGCGCGCCCGGCAGGTGGGCGCGCGCCGGCACCGACTGGTTGCCGAGGAACGTGTAGGTCCAGGTGAACAGCACGGTGCTGATGACGAGGCCGCCGGCGACCACCGGCACGATCGCCGGACCCGGCACCATGCCGGCGAGCGGGCCGAGCGCGGCGGTGGCGGCGAAGAGCACGCCGGCGCCGACCAGCCAGGCCAGCGACACGGCCTTGTCGATCAGCCCTCGCCCGACCGTCTGCCACACCGCGTTGCAGGCCTGCTGCAGCGAGCCGACCACGCCGAGGCCGCTCCAGAGCAGGCCGAGGACGCCGACCACCGACGCCGTGCGCCGCGACCCCTCCGCGGCGTCGAGCGCGTCGTGCACGAACTCGGCCGCGCTGCCCTCGAGGTCGAGCGTGCGGATGACGTCCTCGGCGAAGTCGGCCCGGCCCGACGAGAGGAAGCCGACGACGGCGATCGCCACGAGCAGCAGCGGGAACAGCGACAGGAAGGCGGACAGCCCGATCGACGCGGCGAGCGGACCCCCGCCCACCGCCGCGAACCGCTCGTTCACCCGCAGGATCGCGTCCAGCCACCCGAACCGGGCCCGCCAGCGCTCGAGGTCGAACACGGCCGCAGCCCTACCCAGCACCCCGTCTCCCCATGCTGCGCCCCCTGGCCTGCGTCCGACCCCCCGGCAGCATCCCTGTAGGTTCTCACCCGTGCCCCCGTCCGACATCGATCCCTCCCGCATCCCCACGCACGTGGCCTGCGTGATGGACGGGAACGGGCGCTGGGCCACCCGTCGCGGGCTCAAGCGCACCGAGGGCCACGCCGCCGGCGAGGTGGCCCTGTTCGACACCGTCGAGGGCGCGCTCGAGCTCGGCATCGAGTGGCTCACCGTCTACGCCTTCTCCACCGAGAACTGGAAGCGGCCCGTCGACGAGGTCCGCTTCCTCATGGGGTTCAACGAGCGGCTCCTCCTCACCCGCCGCGACGAGCTCCACGGCAAGGGCGTGCGGGTCCGGTTCATCGGCCGTCGGGACTGGCGGGTCCCCAAGCGGGTCCAGCGGCGCATCGACGAGACCGAGGCGATGACCGCCGGGAACCGCCGGATGACGCTCACGTTCGCGTTCAACTACGGCGGTCGAGCCGAGATCGTCGACGCCGTGCGCGCGCTCGTCGCCGAGGGCGTCTCGCCCGACAAGGTCACCGAGAGGGCGATCCGGCGCCACCTCTACGCCCCCGACATGCCCGACCCGGACCTCGTCGTGCGCACGTCGGGCGAGCACCGCATCTCGAACTTCCTGCTGTGGGAGCTCGCCTACAGCGAGCTCATCTTCACCGAGACGCTCTGGCCCGACTTCCGGCGCGAGCACCTCTTCGACGCCGTGCGCGAGTTCCAGCGGAGGGAGCGCCGCTTCGGCGGCGTCGAGGAATAGCCTCCGCTCCATGGGCCTGTACCGAGACCAGGGGATCGTGCTGCGAACCCACAAGCTCGGGGAGGCCGACCGGATCGTCAGCATCCTCACCCGCGGGCACGGCAAGGTGCGGGCCGTCGCCAAGGGCGTCCGCAAGACGAAGAGCCGCTTCGGCGCCCGGCTCGAGCCCACCTCGCACCTCGAGCTCCTCTTCTACGAGGGTCGGGGCGAGCTCGACATCGTCACCCAGGCCGAGACGATCGACCACTTCCGGGCGATCCGCGACGACCTCGACCGCCTCACCCGAGCCGCCTCCATGCTCGAGGCCGCCGACCAGCTCTCGCTCGAACGGGAGCCGAACCCCGGCCTCTACCAGATGCTCCTCGGCGCGCTGCGGGCCCTCGCCGGCCACTGCGGCCCCCTCGTCGTCCCCGGCTTCTTCCTCAAGGCCCTGTCCCTCGAGGGGTTCCGGCCGATCGTCGACGAGTGCATCGAGTGCGGCGCCACCGAGCCGCTCGTCGCCTTCGACGTCGACGCCGGCGGCACCCGCTGCGCCTCCCACCGCGCCGGCCCCGCCATCTCCCCTGACGCCCTCCGCCTCGTCCAGGACATCCTCGGCGGCCGCCTCGGCGCCGCCCTCAACGAGCCGCCGTCGCCCGCCACCCACGAGGTCGACCAGCTCGCCACCCGCACCCTCGAGCACCACCTCGAGCGCCGCCTCCGCTCGGTCGCGTTCCTGTAGCGACCTCGGACCGGAGGTTCGAGGTCGAGCCCGGGCGCTACAGCATCAGGTCGTCGCAGGTGAAGGTGGTGGCTCTCGCGAAGAGGGGGGCGTCGACCGAGACCTGGGTGGTGGACGTGCTCGTCGGGCGGAGGGTGGTGCCGTCGAGGGCGTGCTCGACGGCGGTGACCTCGTAGCGGTCCTCGTCGACGTACACCGCGCTGAAGACGGTCAGGTCGGCGTCGTCGCCGTCCGCGCTGCAGTCCACCCCGCTGGCGGCGCCCACGCTGCCGCCCACCGGCAGCTCGGCCGGGGTGCCGAGGTCCGTGTCGACCCGGACGAGCTGGCAGCCGTCCAGGGCGGCCAGCCCGAGGATCGCCGTCGACGCCCCGGAGCCCACCCGAGCCCACACCTCGTCGCGCCCGTCGCCGTCGACGTCGGCCCCGCCGATCAGCCCCACGCCGGCCGCGTCGAGCACGTCGATCGCCACCGCCGCGGAGCCGCCCGCGGCCAGCTCCACCTGCAGCGACCAGCGACCCCCGTCGAGGAAGCTGCGGAGCACGTCCGGGTGGCCGTCGCCGTCGACGTCACCCGACTCCTGCACCACGGCCGTCGCCCCCGCCGGCACCGGTGCCGCGTCCGGGCACCCGGGACCGAGCGGGCCCGAGGTGGTCGGCTCCGTGGGCTGGGTCGCCGACGTCGTCTCGGTGCGGGCGGGCTCGGCGGTCGACGAGGTGGTGCTCGCCGCGGTGGTCGTGGTGGCCGGACCGGCGTCGTCGTCCCCGCAGGCGGCCAGCACCAGCGCGGCGACGAGCACGAACGCCGCGGCCCGGCGGATCATGCGATCGGGTCCCCCGGCTCGGCGCCCGGCTCGGGCTGGAGGAGCCGCACCCGACCGTCGGCGGCGATCGAGCCGAGCACGAGGAACTCGCTGACGAACCCGGCGATGCGCTTGGTCCCGAGGTTGATCGCCCCCACGACGAGCCGGTCGAGGAGCTCGTCGGCCGGGTAGCTCGTCACCTGCGCGCTCGTCCGCAGCGTGCCGACGTCCGGACCGAAGTCGACCGTCAGCTTCCAGGCCGGCTTGCGGGCCTCGGGGAACGGGTCGACGGCCACGACTCGGCCCACCCGCAGGTCGAGGGCGAAGACGCTGCTCGGGTCGACGTCGGGCTTGCGCTCCATCGGGTGGCCGCTACTGGCCCGGGATCACGTCCCAGCGCTGGGCGGCCTCGTCCCACTGGACCCACCTGCCCTGGGCCGGATCCCACTGGATGTAGGTGCCCCGAGCCGGGTCCCACTGCGGCCCCTCGGTGGCCGGGCGCGCCGCGCTCGGCGGCGACGGCTGGTCGCCGCCGGGGGTGGCCCAGCCCTGGTCCTGGTCGATCGGCGCCGGGGCCACGGGCTGGTCCCAGCTCGTCGGGCTGGAGGTGGGCGGCGGCCCCCACGAGGCGCCGAGCGGCGGTGCGGGCTGCGACCAGGCGTCGCTGTAGGGCGGCGAACCCGGCGGGGCCTGACCCGGCAGCACGATCGGCGAGCCGGCCGCGCTCGCCCGCACCACGTAGGTCTTGGCCGCCATGTCGCCCACCCGCCGGTGCCCGGTGCTCGTGAGCCCGGTGATGAACCCGACGAGCGGGAGCCCGCAGGGCTGGCCGTCCACAACCATGAGGAGCCAGCGGACGAGCGCCTTGCCGAGCCCGGGGACCGAGCCGTCCTCCTTCACCGTGCGCAGCCCCGTCACGAGCTTGCCGGGCGTCCACCCGGCGAGGCCCTGGAGCACGACGAGGACGAGGAGGTTGCCGCCCCACAGCAGGGCGGTGGCGCCGACGTCGAGCCCGTCGGAGAAGTAGACGCGGTCGTCGATGTCGGTCAGGTCGACGCAGAAGCCGCCGATCTCGTCGAGGTAGCGGTCGCAGAACTCGCTGCCGCTGATGCGGAGCTGGTCCTCCTCGAGGTACTCGAAGCTCGAGCCGAGCATGATCAGCGCGGGCACCGTGAGGAGCAGCACGTCGATGATGAACGCCACGACCCGCCGGCCGAAGACGGCGGTGGGGTCGCCGCCGGGGGCGGCGGGCACGGCGGGCGCGGGAGCGGGGTAGGCGGCAGCCATCGAGGGGTTTCTACCACTGCGTCCCGATCGGCTCCGGGACCGCCTCCAGGTGTGAGCCGCCGGGAGGGCGACCGGTAGCCTCTGGCCCCATGTCCGCCACGCCCGAACCCGATCCGGCCCTCTTCGACAAGATCGTCAACCTCTCCAAGCGGCGTGGCTTCGTGTTCCCGTCCGCCGAGATCTACGGCGGGTTCCGCTCCACCTACGACTACGGGCCCCTCGGCGTCCTGCTCCTGCGCAACGTGAAGGACGCGTGGTGGCGCTCGATGGTGCAGATGCGCCGCGACGTCGTCGGCATCGACGCGTCGATCCTCAGCCCGCCCGCCGTGTGGGAGGCGTCGGGCCACCTGGCGAACTTCACGGACCCGCTCGTGGACTGCAAGGAGTGCAAGGAGCGGTTCCGGCTCGACAAGCTCGAGGACCCCGAGACCTGCCCGAGCTGCGGCGCCACGGGCTCGTTCACCGAGCCCCGCCAGTTCAACCTCATGTTCAAGACGCACGCCGGGCCGGTGGAGGGCGCAGGCACCGTCGTCTACCTGCGGCCGGAGACGGCGCAGGGCATGTTCGTGAACTTCCGCAACGTGCTCGAGACGGCGCGGAAGAAGCCGCCGTTCGGGATCGCCCAGATCGGCAAGTCGTTCCGCAACGAGATCACGCCGGGCAACTTCGTGTTCCGCACCCGAGAGTTCGAGCAGATGGAGCTCGAGTTCTTCGTCCCGCCCGACGAGGCCGACCAGTGGTACGAGTACTGGTGCCAGGCCCGGTTCGACTGGTACGTCGAGCACGGCATCCCCGCCGAGCGGCTCCGCCTCCGGGCCCACGACCCCGACGAGCTGTCGCACTACTCCCGGGGCACGAGCGACGTGGAGTTCCTCTTCCCGTGGGGCTGGGACGAGCTGGAGGGCATCGCCAACCGGGGCGACTACGACCTCACCCAGCACGCCAAGCACTCGGGGGAGAAGCTCGAGTACTTCGACCAGGCCACCGGCGAGCGCTACGTCCCGCACGTCGTCGAGCCGGCCGCCGGCGCCACCCGCACGATGATGGCGTTCCTCATGGCCGCCTACGACGAGGAGCGGCTGCCCGACGGGGAGACCCGCACCGTGCTGCACCTCCACCCCCGTCTGGCCCCGTACAAGGTGGCGGTGCTGCCGCTCTCCAAGAAGGAGGAGCTCACCACCGTCGCCCGCGACGTGTTCGACCTCCTGGCCCCGCACCTCATGTGCGACTACGACGAGACCCAGGCCATCGGACGTCGCTACCGGCGGCAGGACGAGATCGGCACGCCGCTGTGCGTGACCATCGATTTCGACACGCTGGATGACCGCGCCGTCACGGTCCGTGACCGAGACACGATGGCGCAGGTGCGCGTGCCGATCGACGATCTGCTCAGCGAGCTGCAGTCCCGGCTGACCTAGCGCCGGGACGAATCGCCCACGCGCTGGTCGATCTGTCCAGCGCAGAACTGGTTGTTGTTCGCGGCGGTCTCGTGTGCGAGGCTGGTCCCCAGCGAGGGCTGTTCCCGCCCGCCCAGCCCTCGCCAAAGCGACGGCCGCCAGCCATCCCTCCCGTGGAGCTGGCGGCCGTTGCGCGCCCGGCCGGGACGGGGCGATGGTCCCGGCACGCAGCGACCACCGGCCCCCGACGCCGGCCGGCGCCGCGCCCTAGCCTCCCGGCATGGCGCTCGTCTACGCGTTCGACCACAAGCACCGCCGGCCCCCGATGGAGCTCAAGGACCTCCTCGGCGGCAAGGGCGCGAACCTCGCCGAGATGACCTCGGTGCTCCGCCTGCCCGTCCCGCCCGGGTTCACGATCACCACCGAGGCGTGCCGCATCTACATGGAGCGAGGCTGGCCCGAGGGCCTCGAGGACGAGGTGACCCGCGCCCTGCGCAAGGTCGAGCGGGAGATGGGCAAGACCCTCGGCGACCCCGACGACCCGCTCCTCGTGAGCGTCCGCTCGGGGGCGAAGTTCTCGATGCCGGGGATGATGGACACCGTCCTCAACCTCGGCCTCAACGACCGGTCGGTGACCGGCCTCGCCGCCCAGACCGACGACGAGCGCTTCGCCTACGACTCCTACCGTCGCTTCATCGCCATGTACGCCCGGATCGTGCTCGGGGTGGACGGCGAGGAGCTCGACAACCTCCTCGAGGGGGCGAAGAAGCTCGATCGGGTCGACACCGACGCCGAGCTGTCGCCGCGGACCCTCTGGCGGCTCTGCGAGCGGTACCAGGACCTCGTCGAGCAGACCACCGGCGAGCCGTTCCCGCAGGATCCCCACGAGCAGCTCCGGGGCGCCATCGAGGCCGTGTTCCGCAGCTGGAGCGGTGCTCGGGCCGTCGCCTACCGGCGGCGCGAGCACATCCCCGACGACCTCGGCACCGCGGTCAACGTCCAGGCGATGGTCTTCGGCAACCGCGACGACCGCTCCGGCACCGGCGTCGGGTTCACCCGCAACGCGGCCACCGGCGAGAACAAGCCCTACGGCGACTTCCTCCTCAACGCCCAGGGCGAAGACGTCGTCGCCGGCATCCGCAAGACCGAGGACCTCGAGGCCCTCAAGACGCACTTCCCGAAGATCTACCCCGAGCTGATGAGGATCTTCGCCGAGCTCGAGCGGCACTACCGGGACATGTGCGACACGGAGTTCACCATCGAGCAGGACAAGCTCTGGATGCTCCAGACCCGGGTCGGCAAGCGCACCGGCGAGGCGGCGCTGAAGATGGCCGTCGACATGACCAAGCAGAGGGGCTGGAGGATCAGCCAGCGCGAGGCGGTCATGCGGATCACCGCCGACCACCTCGACCAGCTCCTCCACCCGCACTTCGCGGCCGGGAGCCGCACCGTGCTCACCACCGGGCTCGCCGCGTCGCCCGGCGCCGGCGTGGGCAAGGTGTGCCTCGACGCCGACACCGCCGTCGAGCTGGCCGAGGCCGGCGAGGACGTCATCCTCGTGCGCGTCGAGACCTCCCCCGAGGACATCCACGGCATGCAGGTGGCCAAGGGCGTCCTCACCGCCCGGGGCGGCCTCGTGAGCCACGCCGCGGTCGTCGCCCGCGGCTGGGGCATCCCCGCCGTCGTCGGCGCCGAGGCCATCCACATCGGCGACGGGTACGTCACCGTCGGCGACGTCCGGGTCGAGGCGGGCGACACGATCTCCATCGACGGCTCCACCGGCGAGGTCGTGCTCGGGGCCGTGCCCCTCGAGGTGCCCGAGCTCTCCGAGGACTTCCAGACGATCATGGCCTGGTCCGACCGCATCCGGCGGGGCAAGCTCGGCGTGCGGGCCAACGCCGACACCGGTGAGGACGTCGCCCGGGCCGTGGAGCTCGGCGCCGAGGGCATCGGGCTGTGCCGCACCGAGCACATGTTCCTCGCCGAGGACCGGCTCCCGGTGGTGCGGGAGATGATCCTCGCCGACACGCCCCGCCGCGAGCAGCGGGCCCTCGAGCGGCTCCGCACGGCGCAGAAGGAGGACTTCCTCGCCATCCTCGAGGCGGCCGGGGGCCGGCCGGTGACGATCCGCCTCCTCGACCCGCCGCTGCACGAGTTCCTGCCCTCGGTCGAGGAGCTGCGGCTCCGCAAGGCGAAGTCCGGCCTCTCCAAGGAGGAGGCGGCCCTCCTCGCGGCCGCCGAGTCCTGGCAGGAGCACAACCCGATGATGGGCACCCGCGGCGTGCGCCTCGGCGTGATGAAGCCGGGCCTCTACGCGATGCAGGTGCGGGCGCTCGTCGACGCGGCCCGGGAGCGGGTGGCGGACGGCGACTCGCCGATCATCGAGATCATGATCCCGCTCACGGTGAGCCGGGAGGAGCTGCGCCTGGCCCGCAGCTGGGTCGAGGACGCGCTGCAGGAGGAGCTCGGCGACGACCGGTCGGGCATGACGATCACGATCGGGACGATGGTCGAGACGCCCCGGGCCGCGGTCCACGCCGCCGCGCTGGCCGAGGAGGCCGACTTCTTCTCCTTCGGCACGAACGACCTCACCCAGATGGTGTTCGGGTTCAGCCGCGACGACGTCGAGGCCCGCCTCATCCCCGCCTACCTCGAGGCCGGGCTGCTGCGAGACGACCCCTTCGAGACGATCGACCGGCTCGGCGTCGGCGAGCTCGTCGCCCTCGCCGCCGAGCGGGGCCGTGCCGCCAACCCGAACCTCAAGCTCGGGGTGTGCGGCGAGCACGGCGGCGACCCGGCCTCGATCGACTTCTTCCACTCGGTCGGCCTGGACTACGTGTCCTGCTCGCCGTTCCGGGTGCCGATCGCCCGCCTCGCCGCCGCCCAGGCCGTGATCCGGGCCGAGGCGGCGGCGGACGCACCGAAGCGGCGCCGAGCCGCCACCGGCCGGCGCTAGCGTTCCGCTGATCCCGCCGGGACCTGAGAGGAACGCCCCCCGCCGATGCCCGCCGTCTTCGCCCCCCTGGGCGCCATCACGTCCGAGTCCCGTCGAGCGCAGTTCGCCGACCTGAACGTCGAGCCCTGGGTGTGGGCCGCGTTCCTCGGCGTCGTCGCGGCGCTCCTGATCGTGGACCTGCTGCTCGTCCACCGCACCGCCCACGTCATCAGCACCAAGGAGGCGGCGATCGAGTCCGCCGTCTGGATCACGCTGGGCCTGGCCTTCACCGGCGTGGTGGCGTGGGCCTGGGGCGGTCAGGCCGCGGGGGAGTACATCTCCGGCTACCTGATCGAGAAGAGCCTCTCCGTCGACAACGTCTTCGTGTGGGCGCTCATCATGAGCTTCTTCGCGGTGCCGAGGGAGTTCCAGTTCCGCGTGCTCTTCTGGGGCGTGTTCGGCGCGCTCGTCCTGCGGTTCGTCTTCATCTTCGCCGGCGTGGAGCTGCTGAACCGCTTCGAGTGGATGCTCTTCGTCTTCGGCGGGTTCCTCATCGTCACCGCCATCCGCCTCCTGCGCCACGAGGACGAGGAGATCCACCCCGAGCAGAACCCGGTGCTCAAGCTGGTCCGCCGGTTCGTGCCCTCCACGAACGAGTACCACGGCCAGGCGCTGTTCATCCGGGAGCACGGCAAGCGGCTGGCCACGCCGCTGTTCGCCGTGCTCGTGGTGGTGGAGACGAGCGACGTGATCTTCGCCGTCGACTCGATCCCGGCGATCCTGGCCGTGAGCCACGACCAGTTCATCGTGTTCAGCTCGAACGTGTTCGCCATCCTCGGCCTGCGAGCCCTGTACTTCCTGCTCGCCGACCTGCGGGACAAGTTCGACTACCTGCAGCCCGGGCTGGCGGTCATCCTGGCCTTCGTCGGGGTCAAGATGATCCTGTCGCACTGGTACCACATCCCCACGCCGATCTCGCTCGGGTTCATCGCCGTGGTGCTGGCGGTGGCCATCGTGGCGTCGATCAAGCTCGACCGGCCCGACGGGCACGGCGACGGGCTGGAGGAGCACCGGGGCGAGGGCCTCGACCTGCTCGCCGGCGACCGGGAGCAGGCCGGGGACTGACCGGTGCTGGGCCCCTCAGCGCGTCGGGCGGCCCCGGTCAGTCGAGCACGAAGCGGGAGTGGGCCCGGAACCAGCCGGTGATGTGCTCGGGGGCCTTGGCCGGGCTGCCGGCGTCGAACGGCGGCTGCGGGTCGTACTCGATGCCGAGCTGGATCATCTGGGCCAGCTCGTCGCCGTGCATCCGGGCGACGAGGGCGAGGGCCATGTCGATGCCCGAGGACACCCCGGCTGCGGTCATGACCTTGGCGTCCACCACGACCCGCTCGGCCACCGGCTCGGCGCCGTGGCGCCGGAGCTCCTCGAGGGCCAGCCAGTAGGTGGTGGCCCGCTTGCCCCGCAGCAGGCCAGCGGCGCCGAGCACGAGCGAGCCGGTGCACACCGAGGTGGTCCAGCTGCTCGTGGCGTCGGCCGCCCGCAGCCACTCGAGGAGGGCACCGTCCTGCTCGGCCTGGACCTGACCGGGCCCGCCGGGGACGAGCACCACGTCGGGCTCGGGCACCTCGTCGAGGGCGGCGTCGGCGACGAGGGAAAGGAAGCCGGTGTCGGTGCGCTTCGGGCCGGGCTCGGTGGCCACGAAGGTGACCGTGGTCCCGGGGACCTGGCCGAGGACCTCGTAGGGGCCGACGGCGTCGAGAGCGGTGAGGCGGTCGAAGAGGACGATGGCGACGTGCACGGGTGCTCCTTGCTCGATGGCGGGTGCGGCGTGGGCGGTGGCGACGCCGGCGGAGGGCGCCGGGACGTCGATGGTGGGCGTGAGGGCGGCTCAGGCGGCCCGGAAGCGGCGGCGGTACTCGGTGGGGGAGGTGCGCAGGGCTCGCAGGAACGCCCGGCGCATCGTCTCGGCGGTGCCGAACCCGCAGGCCCGGGCGATCGCCTCGACGCCGTCGGCGGTGTCCTCGAGGAGCCGGCGGGCGGTCTCGACCCGGACCCGCTCCACGTAGCGGGCGGGGGTGACGCCGACCTCGGCGGTGAAGCAGCGGGCGAAGTGCCGCTCGCTCAGGTTGGCGATGCGGGCGAGGGCGGCGACGCTGCAGTCCCCCTCGGGGTGCTCGACCACGTGGCGCTGGGCCTCCCGGATGCCGTGGCGCTCGGCCAGCTGGGCGCCGAGGTGGGCGCTCAGCTGGGCCTGGTTGGCCGGCCGGCGCAGGAACAGCACGAGCTCCCGGGCGACGGCGAGGGCCACGTCGCGGCCCAGGTCGTCCTCCACGAGCGCGAGCGCCAGGTCCATACCGGCGGTGACGCCGGCGGAGGTCCAGACGTTGCCGTCCTGCACGAAGATCGGGTCGGGGTCCACCCGCACGGCGGGGTACGTCTCGGCGAGGAGGTCGCACCACTGCCAGTGGGTGGTGGCCCGCCGGCCGTCGAGCAAGCCCACCGCGGCGAGCAGGAACGCGCCGGAGCACACGGAGGTGACCCGGCGGGACTCGCCGGCGAGCCGACGGACCTGGGCGAGCAGCTCCCCGTCGCCCAGCGCCTCGCGGGTGCCGCTGCCGCCGGCGACGACGAGCGTGTCGATCGGCCCGGCCACGTCGGCCAGCGCCCGGTCGGCCACCACCCCGAGGCCGCTGTTGGTGCGCAGCGCCCCCGCCCGGGTGGCCGCCACGGTGGTGCGGTAGCGCTCGGCGCCCAGCACGTCGTTGGCCCGGGCGAACACCTCGAGGGGCCCGGTCAGGTCCAGGCTCTGCAGCCCGGGGAAGGCGACGAGCACGACGTCGGCGGCCATGGCGCCAGCATGCGCCGCCCGGGGCCTGGCAGCAATGACGGATCCCCCACGGATCCTGCCATCACCCGGGTGGTGGCGTCGCTCAGACGGCGACGTGGGCGGGATCGAGGACCCAGGGCTCGCGGGGGAGCGCCGCGGGATCGAAGCGCGCCAGGAGGTCGTCGAGGCCGACCGGCTCGCCGGCCTCGGCCAGGCCCAGGCTCGCCGCGAGGAGGCTGCGCACCTCGTCGGGGGTGCGGCCGGCGGCGGTCAGCTGGGCCAGGGTGACGTCGCCGTGGCGCTTGGCGAGACGGGCCCCGTCGGGGCCGAGCACGAGGGGCACGTGGGCCCACACCGGGCGCTCGAAGCCGAGCAGGTCGCACAGGTGGGCCTGGCTGGGGGTGGCGGCGAGGAGGTCGTCGCCCCGGACCACCTCCTGCACGCCCTGGTCGTGGTCGTCGACGACCACCGCCAGGTGGTAGGCGGGCACGCCGTCGTTGCGGCGCAGGACGATGTCGTCGACCACGCCGGTGACCTCGCCGTGCAGGCGGTCGTGGGCGGTGACGGGCCGGCCGTCCGAGCGCAGGCGCAGCGCGGCGGGCCGGCCCTCGGCCGCGCGCGCCGCCCGCTCGGCGTCGCTCAGGTCCCGGCAGGTCCCCGGGTAGGCGCCGTTCGGTGCATGGGGCGCGCTCGCCGCCTCCCGGATCTCCCGGCGGGTGCAGTAGCAGGGGTAGGTGAGGCCGGCGTCGACGAGCTGGGCCAGCACCTCCTCGTGGCGGGCCCGTCGGGTCGACTGGTGCAGGACCGGACCGTCCCAGTCGAGGCCGATGGCGGCGAGGTCGGCCACCTGGCGGGCGGCCACCGCCGCGCTCGACGGGCGGGTCTCGAGGTCCTCGACCCGCAGGACGAACCGGTCCCCGGTGGACCGGGCGAACAGCCAGGCCAGGAGCCCGGTGCGCAGGTTGCCGAGGTGGAGGTCGGCGCTGGGGGTGGGCGCGAACCGTCCGATGGCCATCGTCCGATCTTGCCGCACCCGGAACCCGCGGGACCGGTCGTCGGTCGGTGCCGCTACCGTCCTGCGGCGTGGGCATCGTGGACGAGGACATCCAGGCGGTCCGGGCCGCCACGGACATCGTCCAGGTCGTCTCGAAGTACACGCAGCTGCGCCGCTCCGGGACCCGCTGGGTGGGGCTGTGCCCGTTCCACGCCGAGAAGACCCCGTCGTTCAACGTCAACCAGGAGCTCGGCCTCTACCGCTGCTGGGGCTGCCAGGTGCGGGGCGACGTCATCACCTTCGTCCGGGAGGTCGAGCACCTCGACTTCGTTGCCGCGCTCGAGCTCCTGGCCGGGTGGGCCGGGATCACGCTGCGCTACACGGACCGCGACGAGGGGGCCGGCCGCAAGCGCCGAGCCGTGCTCGTCGCCGCCATGGAGCAGGCCGTCGAGTGGTACCACCAGCGGCTCCTCTCGGCGCCCGACGCCGCGCCCGCCCGCAAGTACCTGCGCGAGCGGGGGCTCACCGGCGCCGAGGTCCGGGCGTTCCGGCTCGGGTGGGCGCCCGACGCCTGGGACGAGCTCACGAAGGCGCTGCGCCTGCCCGACGACGTGGTGCGCGACACCGGGCTGGGGTTCCTGAACCGCAACGGCCGCCAGACCGACGCCTTCCGGGGGCGGATCCTGTTCCCGATCTTCGATGCCAACGGCGACCCGGTGGGCTTCGGCGGGCGGGTGATGCCCGGCGGCGACGGACCCAAGTACAAGAACACCCCTGAGACGCTCCTCTACCAGAAGTCGAAGCTGCTCTACGCCCTCAACTGGTCGAAGACCCGGATCGTGCAGGACGACCGGGCGATCATCTGCGAGGGCTACACGGACGTCATCGGCTTCGCCCGGGTCGGCCTGCCGGCGGCCGTCGCCACCTGCGGCACCGCGCTCACCGAGGACCACGTGCGGCTCCTGCGCCGCTACGCCCGGCGCCTCGTGCTCGCCTTCGACGCCGACGCCGCCGGCCAGTCCGCCGCCGAGCGCTTCTACCAGTGGGAGAAGGACCACGAGCTCGAGGTGGCCGTGGCCGACCTGCCGGCCGGCGTCGACCCGGCCGACCTGGCGATGAGCGACCCGGCCCGCCTGGCCGCCGCCGTCGAGGACGCCGTCCCGTTCCTGCAGTTCCGCCTGAACCGGGTGCTCGACGCCGCCGACCTGCGCACCCCCGAGGGGCGGGCTCGGGCCGCCGAGGCCGCGCTCGAGGTGCTGCGCGAGCACCCGAGCCCGTTCACCCGGGACCAGTACCTCATGGAGGTGGCCGGCCGGTGCCGGGTGGAGCCCGACCAGCTCCGCCAGGCCCTCGACGCCCTGCTGCGACGGCCCCGGTCCGCGCCCGCGGACGACGGCCGGGGCGGGCGCGGCGGTCGGGTCGTGGCGCCCGGCCCGGGCCCGGAGGCCCCGGTCGAGCCGCGAGGCGACGGCCGGGCCCCGCTGCCGCGCCCCCGGCTGGAGGAGGAGCGCGACAGCCCCGAGCTCGAGGTGCTGCGCCACGTCGTGCACGGCTGGGAGGACGTCGAGCCGTGGATCCGCTACCCCGAGCTGTTCGCCTCGGACCTGCACGCCCGCGCCTTCCTGGCGCTCATGGCGCAGCCGACCGTCCCCGAGGCGATCGCCACCGCCGATCCCGACGTCGCCGACCTGCTGACCCGCCTCGCCACCGAGGAGCGCCAGGCCGAGCCCTTCGACGCCGTGGTGCGGATGCTCACCGAGCTCGCTCGCCGGGAGATCGCCGACCTGCGCCTCCAGGTGGCGGCGTCGCCGGAGGACCTCACGCCGCTGCGCACCCAGCACTGGCTGACCGCGATCGTGGACCAGCTGCGGGACCCGACCACCGCCCGTGCGGCGGCGGAGCAGTTGGTAGCGTGGGTCGGGTCGAAGGGTGAAGGGGCATGACCGAGGCGACACCGATCCCGACGCGGGGGGTTCCCGAAGCCGACCTGCAGCGCCTCGTCAGCCGGGGCCGTGCCCGTGGCGTGCTCACCATGGACGAGGTGGTGGACGTGCTCCGCACGGTCGAGCTCTCCTCCGAGGTGCTCGGCGAGCTGCGCGACCGGTTGGCTGCGGAGGGGATCACCCTCGACGAGTCCGTCCCGCCGATCGACCTCGAGGACCTCGAGGACGCACCGTCGAACCCGGGCCACGAGCAGGCTCGTGACGGCCACCGGCCGGTGCCCGAGTCCGTCGAGGCGGAGCTGCACGAGGCCGGGGAGGCGGCCGCCCACGCCGGTGACTTCGACGAGGACGGCCCCGAGCTCGGCGGCGTCCGGCCCACCCGCTCCGCCGCCGCCCGCCGGCGGGCGATGCGGGCGGCGTCGAACCCGTCGGACCGCGGCGGGTCCTCCGCCGACCCGGTGCGCATGTACCTGCGCGAGATCGGGCGGGTGCCGCTCCTCACCGCCGAGGAGGAGGTCGAGTACTCCCGGCGCATCGAGACCGGCAACAAGGCCGCCGCCCGCCTCGCCGACCTGAGCGCCGCCGGCAAGCTCGACGAGCTGTCCTTCGAGGAGCGCCGCGAGCTCCAGCGAGCCGTGCGCCGCGGCGACGACGCCCGTGAGGTGCTCATCGAGGCCAACCTGCGGCTCGTGGTGTCGATCGCCAAGCGCTACGTCGGCCGGGGCATGCAGTTCCTCGACCTCATCCAGGAGGGGAACCTCGGCCTCATGCGGGCGGTCGAGAAGTTCGACTACACGAAGGGCTTCAAGTTCTCCACCTACGCCACGTGGTGGATCCGCCAGGCGATCACCCGGGCCATCGCCGACCAGGCCCGCACGATCCGGATCCCCGTGCACATGGTGGAGTCGATCAACAAGGTCCACCGCATCCAGCGCCAGATGCTCCAGGAGCTCGAGCGCGAGCCCACCGTGGAGGAGCTGGCCGAGCGGGTGGACCTCACCCCGGAGCGGGTGCGGGAGATCCAGCGGATCAGCCTCGACCTGCTGTCGCTCGACGCGCCGGTGGGGGAGGAGGACGACTCCAACCTCGCCGACTTCATCGAGGACCACGCCGCCGAGGCCCCCGCCGAGGCGGCGGCCCGGCGGATGCTCAACCGGGCCGTGATCGACGCCCTCGACGAGCTCAGCGACCGGGAGAAGGCGGTGGTGCGGCTGCGCTTCGGGCTCGAGGACGGTCAGGCCCGCACGCTCGAGGAGGTGGGCCGGGAGTTCGGCGTCACCCGGGAACGGATCCGCCAGATCGAGTCCAAGACGCTGGCCAAGCTCCGCCACCCCCACCGCAGCCAGAAGCTGCGCGACTACCTCGACGGCGAGTAGCTCCGCTCGGCTGTCACACCGCCGCCCGATCATGGCGGCATGGGCTACCGCGGCGAGCTGGCCAAGCAGGACCGAGCCCGCGCCCTGCGGGCCCAGGGCTGGACCCTCGCCGAGATCGCCGAGGAGGTCGGGTGCAGCCGATCGAGCGCCAGCCTCTGGTGCCGCGACGTCGTCATCGACGAGGCCGCCCTGGCGGCTCGCCGCCGCCAGCGGGCCCTGCGCGGCAACGAGGGCGCTCGCCGCCGGGCCCCGAACAAGCTCCAGCGCCGCAAGCAGGCCGAGATCGAGGCCGCCCACGAGTGGGGACGGCAGGTGATCGGCACGCTCGATGACCGAGATCTGCTCCTGGCTGCGGTGGCCCTCTACGCGGGCGAGGGATCGAAGACCGACGGCTGCGTGAAGCTGGCCAACAGCGATCCGAGGATGATCTCCCTCTTCCTGCGGTGGCTCCGAGGCTCCTTCCACATCGACGAGTCCCGTCTCCGAATCCAGCTCTACCTCCATCAGGGCCTCGACCTCGACGCCGCCGTCGCCTTCTGGTCCTCAGTGACCGGAATCCCGCCTGCTCAGTTCACCAAGCCGTACCGGGCCGTCGCCGACGCGTCGATCCGGAAGACCAAGCACCCGATGGGCTGCGCGTCGGTGTCGTACGCGTGCTCGTGGACGCACCGCCGGATCATGGGTCTGATCCGGGCCCTGCTAGACTCTGAGTTCCTGAGCCCGCCCGTGCGGGCCGGATCCCTTCCGGGGTAGCTCAGTTGGCAGAGCAACCGGCTGTTAACCGGTTTGTCGCGAGTTCGAGCCTCGCCCCCGGAGCAAGCGGTGGCGTCACCTCTGGTGGCGCCATCGGCGCGTCCGGACCCCGATTAGGGTCCGACCGGGCCTGTAGCTCAGTGGTCAGAGCAGGGGACTCATAATCCCTCGGTCGCGGGTTCGATCCCCGCCGGGCCCACGGCGACCCGGGTCCAGGCCCCTGGATCGGCCGGGTCCGGGTTGAACGCGTACCGCACCCCGGCGGGGCCGAGGGCGACCAGGCTGGCCGAGGTGGAGCCGTAGGTGCGGCCCTTCACCTCCTTGCGGATGATGAGCGCCCGGGGGTCCTCGAGGTCGAGGCCGTCGCCGGCGAGGAGGTCGGTCCACGCCGCCCACCCGGAGAGGTCCTCGGGATCGTCCAGGCGTGGGTCCTCGGTGCCCGCGAGGAGCGGGCGGAAGTGCCCGACGAGCGGGTCGGCGTCGGTGTTGGCGCCGAGGTTGACGACGAGGTGGTCGCCCGGGGCGAGCTCCTGCTCGGTGCGGACCTCGCCGTCCCAGGACCACAGGCGGGCGCCGTCGGGGGACGCGAGCAGCAGGTGGAACGCGTCGTAGTCGGCGATGGCGTCGCCATCGGGCACCGTGCCGGTGGTGAGCAGGTCGAGGCACAGGGTCCCGCGGGTGGGGCGGGTCCCCTCGGGCAGCGGCGGGCGGGGCGGGCCGTTCAAGACGGCGGCCACCGCCGGTCGCTCCGGGTCGACCGCCATCCAGGTGCCGCCCGCGGTGCGGTCACGGCCGCCGACGAGGTGGGCCGAGGGGCCGTTCCAGTGGGCGGCCGGCGGGTCCCACGGGCGCTCGGTGAACTCGTCGCGCACGGCACCGAGCACGACCGGCCAGCGCGCCCCCGGACGCAGGCGGAGCAGCACCGTGCACATGCCCGGAGGATACGGGCGGACGACGGTGATGCCGCCGCCGTCTCCGGCCGCGGGGCGCCGGGTAGGGGGCGGCCATGACCGATGCGATGGACCCGCAGGACCGCGCCGAGGCGCTCGACGCCGACAAGATCGGGGCCGAGTACCCGCCCGTGGAGCCGATGGGCGTCGACGAGGCGGAGGTGACGCCCCACGGCGAGGCCACGTCCGAGTCCTTCGAGGAGCGCGACGCTCGCTACCGGGCTGGCGGCGACGACGACCGCCCGCTCGTCCAGCCCTACCACGAGGCCGACGAGGACCTCCTCGACGACGAGGCCCAGGCCGTTGCCGACGCCGAGGAGGGCGACCCCCGCGCCCGGCAGACCACCTCCGAAGCCGACGGGGGCGGCGCCGCCGCCGTGGAGGCCGACCCCGTCCCGCCCGCCGCCGAGGAGGCCGCCCTCCACGTCGAGGACGGCCCGAGCTGACCGCCCAGGTCTGCCCCGCCGCAGCGGGGGTAGTCCCGAGCCCGTGACGGGCGGCCCGCAGCCGATCCCTCCACCACACCCACCACCATCCCGACACCGGAGGATCCGATGGATGCCCTCTCCCTCTTGACCGCCGACCACAACCGCGTCCGCGGCCTCTTCGCCCGCTTCGAGGCCGCCCAGGAGGCGGAGGACGTCGCGACGATGACCGAGCTCGCGGCGCAGTGCTTCCGCGAGCTGCAGGTCCACACCACGATCGAGGAGGAGATCTTCTACCCCCAGGTCAAGGGCACCGACGACGAGATCCGCGAGCTCGTCGACGAGGGCCTCCAGGAGCACCACGTCGTCGACGTCCTCATGGAGGAGATGCAGGCCCTCGAGCCCGGCTCCGACGAGTGGGTCGCCAAGTTCACCGTCCTCATGGAGAACGTGGAGCACCACGCCGAGGAGGAGGAGACCGAGATGTTCCCGCCGCTGCGCCGTGCCCTGTCCGCCGAGCGGCTCGAGTCCCTGGCTGAGGAGCTCGAGGACGGCAAGCGCCGCCAGGGCGCCCCGGTCCTGGCCGACAAGATCGACCTCACCAACGACCAGCTCATGGCCCTCGCCCGCGAGCAGGAGATCCCCGGCCGCTCCACGATGGGCCACGACGAGCTCGCGGCCACCGTCGCGCCGCAGAGCTGATGGCGGCCGTCGGCTACACGCTCTCCAGCGAGGAGCACGGCCCCGCGGACCTGGTGGCCAACGCCCGCCGGGCCGAGGCCGCGGGCTTCGACTTCGTGTCGATCTCCGATCACTACCACCCGTGGGTGACCGCCCAGGGGCACAGCCCCTTCGTGTGGTCCGTGCTCGGCGCCATCGGCGCCGCCACCGACGAGATCGGCGTGGCCGTCGGGGTCACCTGCCCCACCGTGCGGATCCACCCGGCGATCCTGGCCCAGGCCACCGCCACCACCTCGCTGCTCCTCGACGGTCGCTTCACCTTCGGGGTCGGCACCGGTGAGGCGCTCAACGAGCACGTCCTCGGCCACCGATGGCCCCGTCCCGAGGTGCGCCTGGCCATGCTCGAGGAGGCGGTCGAGGTCATCCGCCGGCTCTGGACCGGTGAGACCGTCGACCACCGCGGCGACTTCTACGAGGTGGAGAACGCCCGCATCTTCGACCCGCCCGAGACCGCCCCGCCGATCGTCGTGTCCGGCTTCGGGCCGGAGGCCACGAAGGTGGCGGCCCGGATCGGCGACGGCTACTGGGGCCACTCGCCGGACCCCGAGCTCCTCGAGGCCTTCGCCGACGAGGGCGGCCACGGTCCCCGCTACGCCCAGATCAACCTGTGCTGGTCCGACGACGAGGCCGCCGCCCGCACGACCGTGCACGAGATCTGGCCGAACGGCGGCGTCACCGGACAGCTGGCCCAGGACCTGCCCACCTTCACCCACTTCGAGCAGGCCGCCGAGATGGTCACCGAGGACGACGCCACAGCCTCCACCCCCTGCGGGGACGACGTGGGCGCGGTGGTCGACTCGGTCCGCCGGTTCCTCGACGCCGGCTACGACCACGTCTACCTGCACCAGATCGGCCCCGACCAGGACGCCTTCTTCGAGGCGTGGTCAGGGGAGCTGGGCGAGGCCGTGCGCGAGGTGGCGGGCGAGGGCTGAGCGGGGCTCAGCGGGGGATCAGAGGTGGTCCTCGCCGAGCCAGGACGGCGCCTTCGCCAGCAGGTGGTGGCTCACGTCGGCGCAGCGCTCGAGGACGTCGCAGAGCTGCTCCTGACCGGTGAACAGCTTGGCCAGCCGCACCTCCACCCGAGCCACGATCGTGAGGCTGCGCTCGGGCGGGTCCGTGGCGGACGGGAACGAGTCGATCGCGGACACCTCGAGGGGCAGCTCGGTCCCGCCGATGCCCGCCAGCTCCGTGGCCAGGCGCAGCAGGTCCGGGCCGTGCGAGAGCGGCGGCATCGACCACGTGAACACGAGCGGGAACCAGAAGCTGTCCGGCGGGTCCTCGTCCTCCGGCAGGGTGGCGACCAGGTCCTCGAAGGACAGCAGCGTGCGCGGGTCCACCTCGAGCGAGAGGTGCAGGTCCAGCGGGCCGCCGCACGCCTCCTCGGGGTGCAGGTCCACCTCCCACGCCTGGCGCAGCGAGTAGGTCTCGACGAAGTGCCGCTCGTCGTGCACGTGGAAGCCGTGGTCGACCGCGTGATCCTTCAGATCGGCGACGAACCCGGCGATGTCGATGGCTGCCACGCCTCCAGCCTGCCACGGCCCGGTGACGGTCCGGCACCAGGGCGGAACCCGGCACCGATCCAACTACGGTCGGGGGCTCCCATGGACGACCGCCGCCTCCTCGCCGTGCTGCACGACGCTGCCGACGCGGTGCGCCGCGCCCTGGACAAGCTGGACGACTGGGGCGAGACGGACGAGCACGAGGGCCAGTACCGCAGCGACCTCGCCGCGGACGCGGCCGTCCTCGACGTCCTCGACCGGGCCGGCCTCGGCGCGATGAGCGAGGAGTCGGGCCTCCACCACCCCGAGCGGCCGGTGATCGTCGTCATCGACCCGGTCGACGGCAGCACGAACGCCAGCCGCGACCTGCCCTGGTACGCCACGAGCCTCTGCGCGGTCGACGCCGACGGCGCCTGGGTGGCGCTCGTGGTCGACCAGGCCAGCGGGGCCCGCTACGAGGCCGTGCGCGGCGGCGGCGCCCGCTGCGACGGGGTGCCGCTGCGCCCGAGCGGCGCCACCCGCCTCTCCGAGTCGCTGATCGGGCTCTCCGGGTTCCCGCCCCGCTACTTCGGGTGGAAGCAGTTCCGGGCCTTCGGGGCGGTGGCGCTCGACCTGTGCGCGGTCGCCTCGGGCCGCTTCGACGGCTACGTGGACTGCAGCCCCGGCGCCCACGGGTCGTGGGACTACCTCGGCGCCTACCTCGTGTGCCAGGAGGCCGGCGTCCCGGTGGTCGACGCCCTCGGCCGAGACCTCGTCACCGTCGACCACGCGGCCCGGCGCACCCCGGTGGCGGCGGCCACCCCCGAGCTGCTCGAGCGGCTCGTGCGCGAGCGCCGCCGGTTCGCCGACCACCACCCCCTCTGGGCCGAGGAGCGCGACATCCTGGACGAGGCGGGCGAGTCCGGCAGCGACCACGCACCCCGATGACCGCCCTCGACCGGCTCCACCACCTCGCCCTGCGGGTGTTCCGGCGGCTGCCCGTCGTGGCCCGCCGCCGCGTCGTGCGCACGATCTCGCCCGGCTTCACGGTCGGCGCGGTGTGCTTCATCGAGCGCAGCGACGGCGCCATCCTCCTCGTGCGGCTCTCCTACCGGGACCGCTGGGGCGCCCCCGGCGGCCTGCTCAAGCGGGGCGAGGCCCCTGAGGACGCAGTGCGCCGCGAGGTGCGGGAGGAGACCGGCCTCGAGGTCGTGACGGTGGGGGAGCCGGCGGTGGTCGTGGCGTCCGAGCCGCGGCGGGTCGACGTCATCTTCCGGGCCCGTCCCGCCCCCGGCCAGGACCCCGACGCGGCGGCGCCGCAGTCCCCGGAGATCGTCGAGGTGGCGTGGTTCCCGCCCCACGCGCTGCCCGAGCTGCAGCACGAGACGAGCCACGCGCTCGTCGCGCTGGCCCGCTCCTCGCGGGCCCCGCAGTCGATCCCCCTGCCCGAGCCGCCCCGCCGCCACGAGCGGCACTGAGCCCGCCCGAGCGGCCCGTGGCGCCGCCGCCGTCGCGGCTAGGACCCGAGGGCGGCGACGAGGCGGCGGTGCCGAGCCGAGCAGGGGTGGCGCAGCTTGGTGAGCGCCTTGGCCTCGATCTGGCGGATCCGCTCCCGGGTGACGTTGAAGCGGCGGCCCACCTCGTCGAGCGTGAGCGGCTGGTCGCCCTCCAGGCCGAACCGCAGGGAGAGGATCTCCCGCTCCCGGGGGTTGAGGTACTCGAGGAGGTTCCGCAGGTCCTCCTTGGCGAGGGCCAGGGCGGCGGCGTCGAAGGGTGCCTCGGCGCTGTCGTCGGCCAGGAGGTCCCCGAGCTCGGCGTCGTCGTCGCCGATCGACGCCTGCAGGGACACGAGGTCGGGCGCGGCGTGGAGCGCGGCCCGCACCCGCTCCACGGGGATGCCGGTCTCCTCGGCCAGCTCCTTCGGGGTGGGCTCGCGCCCGAGCGCCTTGAGCATCGTCGCTGAGGTCTTCGACAGGACCGACATCGTGTCGACCAGGTGCGAGGGGAGGCGGATCGTGCGCCCCTTGTCGGCCACGCCCCGGCCGATGGCCTGGCGGATCCACCACGTGGCGTACGTGGAGAACTTGAAGCCCTTGCGGTGGTCGAACTTCTCGACCGCCCGCATCAGGCCGAGGTTGCCCTCCTGGATCAGGTCGAGCAGGGACAGCCCCGTCCCCTGGTACCGCTTGGCGATCGAGACGACGAGGCGCAGGTTCGACTGGATGAACGTGCGGCGGGCCGCCTGGGCCGCCTCGACGGCCTGCTGCAGCGACCGGCGCTCCGCCGGGGTGACGTCCCCGGCGGCCAGCCGAGCCTCGGCCGCCCGTCCGGCCTCGATGGCCTGACCCAGCTCGACCTCCTGCTCGGCGGTGAGCAGCGGGTACGACCCGAGCTCGCTCAGGTAGCGGCGGGTCAGGTCGACCGTGGCGTCCCTGTCGCTGGATCGGTTGTGGCCTGGCACGAGCCGTCCTCCGTCGTCGGCCGCTCCCTGGAGCTCGAGCTCCCGATCGAACGTAGTGGTCCCCTCGGGTCAGCTCGGGGATGGTCACCCCCTCCGACCAGGGGCATCGCGACAACAGGGCTCAAGCCCGGGGCGCCATCTGCCGATGGATGAGCCGAGGACCCCACCAGCGACGCGAGGGACGTCGTGGGCGACGACCAGGGGAGACGAACCCGATGACCGAAGCCGGCCGCCGAGCCACCGAGCGCAGCATCCCGCGGCTCACCGTGGCCCGCGCGTCGGCGGAGGCGCGCCGCCGGGTCGTCGAGCAGGCCCGCTGCCCCGTCGTCGACGCCGACGGGCTGGCCGAGCGGGCCGTCGCGCTGGCCGCGGAGCGCCACGCCGCGCGGGTGGCCGCCCACCAGCGGGCCGTCGTCGCCCGTGACCGGGCGGCGGACGCTCGCACCCTCGCCCAGGGCCGGGAGGACGAGGTCCGCGCCCGCCAGGAGTCCCTCCTGGCCGGTGCCGCCTGGGCCGAGACCGCCCAGGCAGAGGTGGACGCCGCCCACGCCGAGCTGGCCGCCGCCGAGGCCGAGGTCGAGGCCCGCCAGGCGGACCAGCGCAACGCCCTCGCCCACCTCGACAAGGTGCTCGAGCAGCGGGCCGCAGCCGCCGCCGCGATGGCCGAGGCCGAGGCCCAGCTCGATGAGCTCGGGGTCTCGGAGCTCGACGAGTCCGGGCTGCGGCGCGAGCTCGAGGCGTCCGGGCACGCCGTGCGCGAGGCCCAGGAGGCCCACGCTGCTGCGGTCGCCGCCCTCCAGGACCGCCAGCGGGAGCTGGCCGAGGTCAGGGAGGCCCTGGCCGAGGCGGAGGCGGCCGCCGCCGCCCTCGAGGACGACGGCGCCGAGGACGAGGTCGACGTCGAGGCCGTCGCCGTCGCCTACGAGCGCTGGCAGCTCGCCGCCGAGCACGCCGGCCCCGACGAGACCGCCACCGCCCTGGCCGACGCCTGGACCGACCTCCACGCCGACCTCGCCAGCGTGGTCGACGCCGCCCCGCTCCCGGACGCCTCCGAGGTCGAGGCGGCCGAGCAGCGGGTGCAGGAGGCGGCGCAGCGCCTGGCCGCCCTCGAGGCCGCCGCTGGCGCCGGCCCCCTCTCCGCCGAGGCCCGGGCCGAGATCGATGCCGTCCACCAGGCCGTCCTCGCCGCCGAGGAGCGGGCCAACCGGCGCATCGGCGGCGGCGGGGCCCGCAAGGCGCTCGAGCAGGCCCGGGCCCGCGAGGCCGAGCTGCTCGCCCAGCACGGCTTCGCCAGCTACATCGACGTGGTCCTCACCGGCGGCCGGCCGCGCCACGACTCCCCGGAGCTCATCGAGGCGGCCCGGGCCTACCGGGAGGCGATGGCCGAGCGCGACGCGCTCGTCGCCGCCGCCACCGCTCGCCCCGAGCTCGTGTACCTGAACAGCGAGCGAGCCAGGCTGCTGCAGCACTGCATCGACCTGCTCGGCGTCGACCCCGGCGACGAGGTCGTCGCCCTGCTGTGGGAGCACCCGGCGGTGCCCGCCGACGTCGTCGCCTCGCTGCGCGACGCGCTCGCCGCCGTCGGGGTCCGTCCCGTCGGCGTCAGCCTCCCCGCCGCGGCGGCCGAGTGGCTCGAGCGGCACCAGCGCTCCGCGGCGGACCTGGCCCGCCGAGCCGAGGAGCAGGCCCGGTGGCGCGAGCGGGTGGCGTCGCTCACCGAGGACCGGGACCGCCTGGAGCAGGCCGTCGCCGACGCCGAGCGGGCCGTCACGGCCGCCGCGGAGGCGCTCGACCGGGCCTCGCGGTCGGTCAGCGCCTTCGAGTCCGAGCTGTCGATGCGGGCCGACGAGGACGCTCGGCGCCTGCAGCGCTTCGCCGCCGCCGAGCAGCTCCGCGCCCAGATCGAGTCCCTCACCCGCACGCTCGACACCGCCGAGCAGGACGCCCGCCGCGCCCTCGAGGCCTCGGCCTCGGCGCTGGCCGTCGCCGAGACCGAGCTCGACCGGGCCGCCGTCCGCGTCGGCGAGCTCCAGCGCCGGGCCCGGTCGCTGCTGGGCGAGCTGCCCGCGGACGAGCGGCCCGAGGGCGAGCCGCTCGCCGTGCTGGCCGACCTGGTCGAGCCGCTCCGCGCGCTGGCCGCCGGGCTCGAGCCCGAGGTGGCCGCCCGCACCGAGGAGCGGGTCGCAGCCGAGGCCGAGCTCGACGAGGCGGCCGCCGCGGTGACCGCCGCCGAGGCCGTCCTCGAGGGCCCGCAGCCCGAGGACCACCTCGACGCCCTGCGGGGCGTGCTCGAGGAGAGCGATCGGGTCGTCGTGCTCGACGAGCCGGTGCTCGACGCGTCAGTGCCCCGCGAGGCCCTCTGCGAGATCCTGATGGCTGCCGGCACCCGTCCGGTCGTGCTGCTCACCGAGGACCCCGAGCTGCTCGGCTGGGCGATCGAGCTCCCGTCGGACCGGGGCCGCGTCGTCCCGATCGACGCGCTCAACCTCGGACCCGAACCTGCCGACGAAGAAGCGATGGAACGGGCGATCGTCGAGCTGAGCGACCAGGACTCGTCCGTCGACGTCGAGGCCCCCATCCCGCCGGCGCCCCGTTGGGCCGGGCGACGCTGAACGAGGAGACCACGTGTTCCGCACCACCCACATCCGCACCAAGCTCGCGGCCGCCCTCGCCGTCCCGCTGATCGCCCTGGTGGCGGTGGCCGGGTACGAGGTCGTGTCCGCCACGGCGGCGGCGGAGGAGGTCGAGCTGGAGACCGAGCTCGCCACCGCGTCGCTCGGTCCCGGCAGCTTCCTCGTGAGCCTCCAGGACGAGCGCAACCGGGCCGCCATCGACCTGATCGGCCTCGGCGACGCCGCCGAGCTGGCGGTCGACAGCAACGAGGAGGCCCGGGAGCTCACCGACACCGCCCTCGTCGAGCTCCGGGAGCGGGTCGCCGCCGCCTCCGAGGACGTCCAGGCCGCCTTCGCCGGGCCGCTCGAGGCCGTCGACGGCCTCGCCGCCCTGCGGGCCGAGATCGACGCCTACGACGGGCCGATGGACATCAGCAACCAGGAGTTCGCCGACGAGGTCTTCGTCCGGTACACGGACCTGATCGAGCAGTTCTTCGACGCCACCTCCACCGTGGCCCTCACCGTCGACGACGCCGACCTGCGCAACGGCGTGGAGCTGATCGACGCCGCCACCCGGCAGGGCGAGATGCGGGCTCGCATCGTCCGCAGCGCCGTGCTGGCCGTCATCACCGAGACCGCCGACGACCCGGCGATGATCGCCGAGATCGCCGCCCTCTACGACCGAGGCCTCGGCTTCGACGCCGACATCCGCACCAACGCCGTCGGCCCCTTCGCCGGCATCGCCGAGCAGACCTTCGCCGAGCCGGCCGTCCAGGACTTCAACACCCAGGTCGAGGGCTACCTCGCCGGCGAGCCCCTCAACATCACGACGATGCTGGCGTCGGTGTCGAGCGACGGCGAGAGCGGCTACCTCGGCCTGCGGAACCGGGCCGGCGCCGCCCTCCAGGCGACCGCCCAGGGCCTCCGCGACGACGCCGCCGCCCGTCAGCGCCTCTTCATCGTGATCGCCGGCGGCACCCTCGTCCTGGCCATCGTCGTCACCTGGCTGGCCAGCCGGTCGATCACCCGGCCGCTGCACTCGCTCAAGGTGCAGGCCGAGCACATGGCCGGCGAGAGCCTCCCGGCCGCCGTCCGCGAGATCCTCGAGACCCCGCCGGGCGAGGACGTGGTGATCCCCGAGATCGAGCCGATCTCCGTGAAGAGCCACGACGAGGTGGCCGACGTGGCCAGCGCCCTGAGCGCCGTCCAGTCGAGCGCCCTCGACCTGGCCGTCGAGCAGGCCGTGCTGCGGCGGAACATCTCCGACTCGTACGTGAACCTCGGCCGCCGGAACCAGAACCTGCTGAGCCGCCAGCTCGACTTCATCACCGAGCTCGAGCGCAACGAGTCCGACCCCGACACGCTCGAGGGCCTCTTCAAGCTCGACCACCTCGCCACCCGCATGCGCCGCAACGCCGAGTCGCTGCTCGTGCTCGCCGGCATCGAGCCGCCCCGCCAGTGGTCGGCCCCGGTGAAGGTGGCCGACGTGGTCCGGGCCGCCCTCGGCGAGGTCGAGGACTACCAGCGAGTCGTCGTGCGCCACCTCGAGCCGGCCTCGATCACCGGTGCGGTCGCCTCCGACGTCGCCCACGTGGCCGCCGAGCTGCTCGAGAACGCCCTGTCGTTCTCGCCGCCCGACCAGACCGTCGAGGTCAAGGGGCGCCTCACCGTGCACGGCTACACGCTGGCCATCACCGACAACGGCCTCGGCATGAGCCCCGAGGACCTGGCCCGGGCCAACCGTCGCCTCGCTGGCGAGGAGTCCTTCACCGTCGCCCCGTCTCGCTACCTCGGTCACTACGTGGCCGGTCACCTGGCCAAGCGGATGGGCGTGAAGGTGGAGCTGCAGGACAGCCCTGCCGGCGGCGTGACCGCCCGGATCGACCTGCCGATGGAGCTCCTGGCCGACGAGGAGACCGACCCGTTCGTGGTCGCTCGGGCCTCCGAGGCGCAGGCGGCGGCCGCCGCTGAGCCCGCCGTGGCCGAAGCACCCGCTCCAGAGGCCCCGGCCGAGCCGGCCCCCGTCCCCGCGTCGTTCACGGAGAGCGGCCTGCCCCGCCGGGGCGAGCGCCGCGACGACCCCGCCGGGTCCGAGCCCGTCGCGGCGCCGACGGCGGCCGACCACGTCGACGAGCCCGCCGCCGAGCGGGAGGTCCCCCAGCCCACGCTGTCCTGGGGCGCCGAGCCGACCGACGGCGACGATGCCTGGTCGGCGCCGAGCGCGCCGGCCTGGGCCGACCGGTCCCTGAGCGACGACGAGCGCCCGGCGACGCCGGCCCACTCGGGCTTCGCTGCCTCGGCCACCGACGCACCCTCGGGCATCGAGCCGGCGCCGGCCCCGGAGGCGGAGGCCCCCGCCGCCCGGCCCGAGCCGGTCCGTGGGTTCGGCGGTCTCGCCGTGACCCAGCCCTCAGGCACCTCGATGTTCTCGGTGGCGGCCGAGCAGGCGCGCCAGCGCTCCAACGGCGACGCACCGGCTGCCGGCACCACCCCGACGGGGCTCGTGAAGCGGGTCCCCGGCGCCCAACGCCCGGACGTGCCGCTCGGCGGGAGCCGGCCCGAGCCGGCGACCCCCGCCGCCGAGGAGCGCAGCACCCCCGAGGACGTCTACGCCTTCCTGTCCAGCTTCCAGTCTGGGGTCAGCCGAGGTCGAGCTGACGCCCACCGCGACCACCCGGAGGACGATCGATGAGCACGAGCTCCCTGAGCGAGGGCGCCCGCAGCTTCAGCTGGCTGCTCAACGGCTTCGTGGAGAAGACCGCTGGCGTCGAGCAGGCCGTGGCGGTCTCCTCGGACGGCCTGCTGATGGCCATGTCGAGCAGCCTCGACCGGGCCTCGGCCGAGCAGCTGGCCGCCATCATCTCGGGCATGGTGAGCCTCGGCAACGGGGCCTCCAAGTGCTTCGGGTTCGACGGCCTCGAGCAGGTCATCGTGTCGATGCGGCGGGGCTTCCTGTTCGTGTCGTCCATCTCCGACGGCAGCTGCCTCGGGGTGGTCGCCAACAAGACCTGCGACATCGGGCTGGTCGGCTACCAGACCACGCTCCTCGTCGAGCGGGCGGGCACGGTGCTCACGCCTGACCTCGTCGCCGAGCTGAAGCAGGAGATGCTCGTCTCATGAGCGAGCGCCCCGGCCACGACTTCGTCCGGCCCTTCATCATGACCGGCGGCCGCACCCGGGCCGCCCGCCGGGACCTGCGCCTGGAGACGATGCTCCACTCGACGGTGGAGGCGCCGCCGCCGGGCCTGCCCTCCGAGCAGGAGGAGCTGCTGGCGCTGTGCCAGGAGCCGCAGTCCGTCGCCGAGGCCGCCGCCAAGCTGGGGCTCGTCGTCGGCGTCGTCACCGTCATCGCCGGCGACCTGATCGCCGAGGACCTCCTCACCGTCCACCACACCGATCCGGTCGAGATCGAGCTCGACGTGCTCACGAAGATGCTCGACCGCGTGCGCGCCATCTGAGCCCGCCGACGACGAACCGCAGGAGAGCAACGTTGCACGCATCAACCCAGACCCGTGCCGGCGGCCGGATCCTCCCCGTCAAGTTCGTCATCGCGGGCGGCTTCGGCGTGGGCAAGACGACCTTCGTCGGCTCGATCTCCGAGATCGAGCCGCTGCGCACCGAGGCCGCCATGACCTCGGTGTCCGCCGGCGTCGACGACCTCACGCACACCGGGGGCAAGACCACCACCACGGTGGCCATGGACTTCGGGCGCATCACGGTCGACGAGAGCCTCGTCATGTACCTGTTCGGCACGCCCGGCCAGGACCGCTTCGGCTTCATGTGGGACGACATCTGCAACGGGGCCCTCGGCGCCGTGGTGCTCGTCGACACCCGCCGGATCGACCAGTGCTTCCCGGCGGTCGACTACTTCGAGGCCAAGCGGATCCCCTTCGTCGTCGGCGTGAACAACTTCGACGGGGCGCCCCGCTACCCGCTCGAGGAGGTGCGCGACGCCCTCGGCGTGCCGGCCGCCGTCCCGCTCGTGGAGTGCGACGCCCGCGACCGCCAGTCCGTCAAGGGCGCGCTGATCACGCTGCTCGAGAGCCTGGTCGCCCAGGCCCGGGCCCGCGACGCCGCCGCAGCCGTCTGACCACCACGAGTCCTGTCGCCTCACCGCCCGGGCCGCGTGCCCGGGCGGTGGCGCGCACGTGCCAGGGCCAGGGGTCGACCGGTAGCCTCGTCCGCTTCCCGGGCGCGTAGCTCAGCTGGCTAGAGCGCTGCCCTTACAAGGCAGATGTCGGGGGTTCGAGTCCCTCCGCGCCCACCACGAACGCCCAGGGCTCTGGCCGACGTCCGGCACCGCCGGGCCGATCGCCGATCGCGGCTCACAGCCCGCCCCGGCCCGGGCGCGGCTCCGCCGCCGGCTGGGGGGCGGCCGGCGGCGGGGCGGGGGAGCGGTGCCGGACGAGGCGTCGCGGCCCGCAGGTCGGGTCGGGGGCGTCAGCCCTGGTCGGTCTGCTTGATGGCGGACACCTCGAACTCGAGGGTCACCTTCTCGCCGACGAGCACGCCGCCGGCCTCGAGCGGGGCGTTCCAGGTGATGCCCCAGTCCTTGCGGTTGACCACGGTCGAGCCCTCGAGGCCGATGCGGTCGTTGCCGAAGGGGTCGCGGGCCGGGCCGCTCAGCTCGAGGTCGAACGAGATGGACTTGGTGACGCCCTTCATCGCCAGGTCGCCGGTCACCGTGTAGACGCTGTCGCCCTTCGCCTCGACGCCGGTCGAGCGGAAGGTGATCTCCGGGTAGGTCTCCATGTCGAAGAAGTCGTTGCTCCGGAGGTGGGCGTCGCGGTCGGCGTTGCGGGTGTCGATGCTCGCCGCCTTGATCGTGAGCGAGATGGTGGAGCGCTCGGGGTTGGCGGCGTCGAAGAAGCCGGCGCCCTCGACCTCGTTGAACGAGCCACGGACCTTGGTGATCATCGCGTGGCGGGCGACGAAGCCGATGCGGGAGTGGCTGGGGTCGAGCACGTAGGTGCCGGTGAGCGTGTCAGGGGCGACAGCGGTCATGGGGGATCTCCTCTGGTGGTTGCTTGCCGAACGGTTGCTACAGCAATGGTTGCGTATGCAAACAACTACCAGCACCGAGGGTCTATTCCCAACCCCGCGGGAGGACGACGTCGCCGTGGAGGGTGACGAGCTCGCCTAGTAGGTGGCGACGAGCTCGGTGACGACGGCGGCGAGCTCCCGGCCGCGGTCCTCCTGGATGAAGTGCCCGCCGCCCTCGATGTACCGGTGGGGCTGGCCCTGGGCGCCCTTGATCCGCTTGATGAGGTGGCGCTCGCTGCCCTTCGTGATCGGGTCGCTGTCGCCGAACGCGCACCAGAACGGCCGGTCGAACTCCGCCAGCACCTCCCAGGCCGCCCGGTTGGCCGGGGCCTCGGGGTCGTCGGGCGAGGTGGGCACGAGCGAGGGGAACTGCCGGGCCCCCTCCTTGTACCGCTCGTCCGGGAAGGGCGCGTCGTAGCCGGCGATCACCTCGGGGGGCAGGTCGGTGGTGCAGCCGCCGTCGACGATGGCGCCGATCGGCATCTCGGGCACCTCCTGGCTGAACCGCTGCCAGCTAAGGAACGCCTCGCTCGGCTTGCCGTCACCGGTGGGGAGGTAGGTGTTGGCGGCCACGACGCCGTCGAAGCGGTCGGGCTCGGCGGCCACGAGGCGCAGGCCGAGCAGCCCGCCCCAGTCCTGGCAGACGAGGGTGATGCCGCGCAGGTCGAGGGCGTCGAAGACGTGCGAGCGCAGCCAGGCCACGTGGCGGGCGTAGGTGTAGTCGCTGCGGTGGGCCGGCTTGTCGGAGCGGCCGAAGCCGACGAGGTCCGGCGCGATGCACCGCAGGCCGGCGTCCACGAGCGGCGGGATCATGTGGCGGTAGAGGAAGCTCCACGACGGCTCGCCGTGGAGGAGCAGCACCACCCGGCCGTCCGCCGGGCCCTCGTCGAGGTGGGCGACCCGCAGGGTGCCGCCCTCGGTGTCGGGGATCTCCACGTAGTGGGGCTCGTAGGGGAAGTCGGGCAGCCCCTCGAACCGCTCGTCCGGCGTGCGCAGCGTCTCCATCCTCGAACCCCCTCTGGTCAGCCGTGCCGGAAGTGGCACGCGATGTGACTCTACGTCGGCCGCGCCGCGGGGGTCAGGCGGGCTGCGGGAACCGGATCCCGGTGGCGGCGTGGCAGCGGTACCCCTTCGGGTTCTTGGCCAGGTACTGCTGGTGGTAGTCCTCGGCGTAGTAGAAGGGGACCTGCGCCCCGTCGCGGATCTCGGTGGTGATCGTCCCGAGCCCCGCGCCCCGCAGCGCCCGCTGGTAGGCGTCGCGGCTGGCCTCGGCGATGCGTCGCTGCTCGTCGGTGGTGGTGTAGATCGCCGAGCGGTACTGGCTGCCGATGTCGTTGCCCTGGCGCATCCCCTGGGTGGGGTCGTGCTGCTCCCAGAAGGGGACCAGCAGCTGCTCGAAGGAGACGACCGCGGGGTCGTACACGACGAGCACGACCTCGGCGTGGCCGGTGCGCCCGCTGCAGACCTCCTCGTAGGTGGGGTTCGGCGTGTAGCCGCCCGCGTAGCCGACGGCGGTGGCGACGACCCCCTCGATGCCCCAGTAGATCTCCTCGGCCCCCCAGAAGCAGCCCATCCCGAGCAGCACCTGCTCGGTGCCCTCGGGGAACGGCGGGACGATCCGGGCGCCGGTGACGGCGTGGCGCTCCGGCACCGGCATCGGCTCGGCCCGGCCGGGCAGGGCCTCCTCGGGCGAGACGAGCTCGGTCTTGTCGCGTCCGAACAGCATGGGCCCAGCGTACGACCACCCCATCCCGAGCGGACCGGACCACCGCTCCCGGGCTGGTTCTCGGGTCATGGCCGGGTTCGTGGCCCGAGGACGGTCGGGGACGCTCGGACGCGGGCGCCGGGTCAGCGGGAGCGGAGCCAGGGGAGGGCGCGGCGGGCGCCGCGCGCGCCCTTGTAGGCGACGAGCTCGGAAGACCAGGCGGCGACGGCATCGGCCATCCGGTGGCAGACGTCGGGACGGCTCGCCAGGGTGGCCAGCGGGATCTGCTGGGTGCGGATCGTGAAGAGGATCGTGCCCGGCGTGGCCAGGCGGCGCAGGACCTGGCGCTCGCTGCGCAGCCACAGGCCCTCCGGTGGCTCGGGTCCGCCGCGGGGCGGTGTCGGATCGGGCAGCCAGAGCGATGGGTCGTCGTGGATGCTCCAGCTGCGCCGCCACACCGGGCGCTCCGGCCGCAGCCGGGCCAGGAAGCGGTCGACGCGATCGGCCAGCTCCTCGGCGTAGTGGGCGACCGGGCCGTGGACCGCGGCCATCGGGCGGCCGAGCTTGTCCCGCAGGCGCCAGTACGACGGGAAGCACACGGAACCGGCGTCGAGGTGAGCGGCACCGTCGCGCTCGACGAGCAGGCACAGGTCCTCCTGCACGAGTCGCCCGGCGGCGTCGAGCGGGTGCCGGCCCGGCTCCGGCGAGCGGCCGGTGGCGGTGACGACGAGGTCGAGCACCTCGGCCGACGCGGCCCGCACGGCAGGGGAGTCGAGCGCGGCGAAGGCGTCGTCGGGGTGGGCGGCGAGGATCTCCGCCTTGCGGTGCAGGTCGCGCTCGAGGTCGCCGTCCGCCAGCAGCCACCTGCCATCGGCGAGCGCGCGGGTGCCGAGCGCCAGCCACGGCGGGCCCGGGCGCAGGTCCAGCTCGTCGAGCCACTCCGGTGCGGCCGTCACCGGACCAGCGTGGCAGACCTCGACCTCAGGGCCCCGGGCGGGTCACCTGGGCAGCGAGGCGCGTCGGGGGCCATGAGGCACAAGCCCCCGGCGCTGTCAGCAGCCCTGCGTAGGGTGGCCGCCATGGCTGCCCCCGGTCCCGTCGCGCTCGGCCGCGGCGTCATCGTGGCCCACGGCGCACCGGCTCCGGCCGGCTGGGCGGGCGCGCCCCGCGTCGTGGTGGACGAGGCGGCGCTCGCGGCGCCGGGTCCGGTGGCCGACGAGCTGCACCGGGCCTGGGCGACCCGCACGCCGGTGGTCGTCGACCTGCAGGTCGACCCGGCGCGGTTCCGCACCCCCGGCTCGGCGACGGCCCCGCTCTGGGAGCTGGGTCCCGGCTGGCAGGACGAGCACGAGCGGCTCCACTTCCTCGTCTGGGCCAACGCCTACGACGCCCGCGCCCCCGGTGAGCCGATCTGGTGGTGGGCCCGCAAGGCCGTCCGCCTCGGCGCCGCCGAGGGCGGCCCGGCCGACGTGGTCCTGGCCGACGGCACGCCCGCCTGGGTGGACGGCGGCCCGCGCGCCCCCCTGCCCGTGCCGCTCGACGGCGCCGCGGTCGTCCACCGCGAGTCGGTCGAGCTCGGCTCGCTCCGGCCCCAGCCCGCCTCCGTCGAGCCCACCGCCGAGCTGGCGCCCGACCAGCTCGCTGCCGTGGCCCACTCGTCCGGGCCCGCCCGCATCATCGCCCCCGCCGGCTCGGGCAAGACCCGGGTGCTGACCGAGCGGTACCGGCACCTGCTCGTCGACCGCGGCTACGAGCCCGGCGCCGTGATCGCCCTCGCCTACAACAAGCGGGCGCAGCTCGAGATGGCGTCGCGGCTGCCCGGCACGAGCGCCCGCATCCAGACGATCAACGCGTGGGGGTACTCGATCCTGGCCCGGGCCTGGGGGCGCCGCCCCGAGGTGCTCGACGAGCGGGCCCAGCGCAGCATCGTGGAGCGCCTCGTCCCGAGCCGGCAGCGTCGGGTCAACACCGATCCGATCGGGCCGTACCTGGAGGGGCTGTCGCTCATCCGCCTCGGGCTCCGCCACCCCGAGGAGGTGGAGGACGCCCTCGACGACGTGCCCGGGCTGGCCGCCGCCTACGCGCCCTACCGGGACGAGCTGCGTCGCCAGGGCGTCATCGACTTCGACGAGCAGGTCTTCGGCGCCGTCGAGGCGCTCGTGCACGACGGGGAGCTCCGCCGGGCCGTGCAGGCCGCCCACCGCCACCTCCTCGTCGACGAGCTGCAGGACCTCACCCCCGCGCACGTGCTCCTCGTGCGCCTGGCCGCCGGCCCCCAAGCCGACGTGTTCGGGGTGGGCGACGACGACCAGGTGATCTACGGGCACTCGGGAGCCGACCCCCGGTTCCTCGTGGACTTCGACCGGTTCTTCCCGGGCGCCCACCACCACGCCCTCGAGGTCAACTACCGCTGCCCCGAGCCGGTCACCGTGGCGGCCCGCACCCTCCTCGCCTACAACGACGTGCGGGTCCCCAAGGAGATCCGCCCCGGCCCGGACGTCCCGAGCGGCGCCGATGCCTTCGAGGTCCGCACCCACGCGGCGGACACCGGCGCCCGGGCGCTCCTCGACGCCATCGAGACCTGGCGGGCCGAGGGCGTGGCGCCGGCCGACGTCGCCGTGCTCACCCGGGTGCAGTCGCTGCTCCTCGCCCCCCACGTGGTGCTCACGGAGGCCGGCGTGCCGATCGACTCGATCCTCGACGAGGGCGTGCTCAGCCGCCTCGGGGTACGGGCCGCCCTGGCCTACCTGCGCATCGCCGTCGCCCCCGACGACGTCAGCGGCGCCGACCTCGCCGAGGTGCACCGGCGCCCCAGCCGCGGGCTGCCCCAGTGGGCCACCAAGTGGCTCGACCGGTGCCGCTCGGTGGCCGACGTCCGGCGTGCCGCCGCCCGCATCGACGATCCGAAGGTCGGCGCCAAGCTCGACGACCTCGCCGCCGACCTCGACCGCCTCGCCCAGCTGGCCGAGCAGGGCGCCTCGAGCCGGGACCTGCTCACCGCCGTGCGCGACGACATCGGCCTCGGCTCGGCCATGACCCTGCTCGACAGCACCGGAGGCGCCGCCGGCTCGCACCTCGACGACCTCGAGGCCCTCCTCCAGGTGGCCGACCTGCACCCCGACGCCGGGTCCTTCGAGGCGTGGCTGCGCCGCACGTTCCACCGGGAGCGGGCCGAGGGCGGGGTCACCCTCTCGACGATCCACCGGGTGAAGGGGCAGGAGTGGGACCGCGTCGTGGTGTTCGGCGTGACCGACGGGATCCTCCCGCACCGGCTCGCGGACGACGTCGAGGAGGAGCGCCGGATCCTGCACGTGGGCATCACCCGCGGCCGCGAGCGGGTGCTCGTCCTCGGAGACCGGTCCCGGCGCTCCCCGTTCCTCGGCGAGCTCGACGGCTCGGCCGAGCGAGGGCACCTGGCCCCCCGACCCCGGCCCGCGGCCGACCCGGCCCGCCCCGCCGCCCGGCGGGCCCGCGAGGCGCCCACCACGCTCCCCGCCGAGGTGGGCCAGGCCCTCAGGGTCCTCGGCGGCTACGAGGGCACCGTCGACGAGGTCGGGGAGGAAGGCGTGCGCCTGCGACTCGAGGGCGGCGGCTCGTTCTTCGTCCGCTACGGGGAGCGCGTCACCCACGACGGCGTGGCGCTCGTGCTCGGCCGGCCACCGTCGCCCCTCGCCGAGGCGGCCGCCCAGGCCCTGCGGGCCTGGCGGCTCGAGCGCTCCCGGGCCGACGGGGTGCCGGCCTACGTCGTCCTCGCCGACAAGCACCTCGAGGGCATCGCCGAGCGGATGCCGACCACCCTCGACGCGCTCCGGGCCTGCCCTGGCATCGGGCCCGCGAAGCTCGACAGCTACGGCGACGAGATCCTCGCCGTGCTCGAGCGCGTCGCCGAGGGCTGACCGAGCCGGGGCGGCGGCCCGGCCCCGTAGCCTTGAGCCATGGCTGACCCCGTGCTGCAGACCGTCGACCTCGGCTTCCAGTGGCCCACCGTCGACCCGTTCCTGTTCTGCGTGCACCACGACGACGCGTACCCCGCCGGCAACGGCCAGGCCGGCCCGGCGGCGTCGCTCGAGGGCCGGGACCTCGGGCAGGACTTCGCCGGCAAGGACGGCTGGCGGATGTACCACGGCATCCGCGTGCCGGGCTTCCCCGGGCACCCCCACCGCGGCTTCGAGACCGTCACCTACGTCCGGCAGGGCCTCATCGACCACGCCGACTCGCTCGGGGCCAAGGCCCGCTTCGGCCGGGGCGACACCCAGTGGCTCACCGCCGGACGGGGCATCGTCCACAGCGAGATGTTCCCGCTCCTCGACACGGAGGGCCCCAACCCGCTCGAGCTCTTCCAGATCTGGCTGAACCTCCCCGCCGAGGACAAGCTCGCCGAGCCCCACTTCGCCATGCTCTGGGACGAGGACACGCCCCGGCTCCGCCACGTCGACGCCGAGGGGCGCCAGGTGGAGGTCACGGTGATCGCCGGGCGGCTCGGGGACCTCGAGCCGCCGCCCCCGCCGCCTCGGTCGTGGGCGTCCCGACCCGACAGCGACGTGGCCATCTGGCACCTGCGCTTCGACCCGCGGGCCCGCTGGACGATGCCGGCCGCCGCCGGACCCGAGACCGTCCGCACCCTCTACGTGTTCGCCGGCGACGGCCTGACGATCGACGGCCACGCCGTCGGCGGCCGCACCGGCTCGCTCGTGGCACCGGACCGCGACCTCGAGCTCGTGAGCCCCGGCGGCGCCGAGGTGCTGCTGCTGCAGGGCCGCCCGATCGGCGAGCCGCAGGCCCGCTACGGCCCGTTCGTGATGAACACCGAGGCCGAGATCGAGCAGGCCTTCCTCGACTACCGCCAGACCGGCTTCGGCGGCTGGCCCTGGCCGGAGCAGGACCCGGTGCACGGCTCCGATCCGCGTCGCTTCGCCGTGCGTCCTGACGGCGTGCGGGAGGAGCCCAGCGGCGCCGCCTGACCGCCGACCCACGCGGCGTCGACGCGCGCCGCGACCGCCGTCGCCGCCTCTAGCCTCTCCCACGTGGTCGCCGACGCCGGCGGCCCGGGGGGAGCTGACGATGACCGAACCACTCCGCAGGTCGGGCAGCCCCAGCGTCGCCGAGCGCGCCGCGGCTGCGATCGGGGCGTCGGGGTAGGGGGATGCGATGCTGACCCGGCGGGCCCTGGAGGACCACCTCGCGCACGGGGCGTGCGCCCCCACCTCGGCCGGCCCGCCCCGCCTCGGCGTCGAGCAGGAGTGGCACACGTACCGCCTCGACGACCTCGACCGGCACCTGCACCCCGAGGAGGTGCTCTGCGCCGCGACGAGCGGCGGCCCGCTCCCGCACGGCAGCCGGGTCACCGTCGAGCCCGGCGGCCAGGTCGAGCTCGCCACCGCGCCCACCGCTCCCTGGTGGGCCTGCCTCGAGGCGATGCAGGTCGACGGCGCCGAGCTGCGCCGGCGTCTCGCGGCGGCCGGCATCGTGACCGTCCCCGGCGGCGTCGACGTGTTCCGGCCGCCGCTGCGCACGCTCAGCCAGCCCCGCTACGACGTGATGCAGGCCTACTTCGACCGGCGGGGTCCGGAGGGCCGGCGGATGATGACCGCCTGCGCAGCGATCCAGGTCAACGTCGACTCCGGTGACGCCGCCGTCGCCGACGCCCGCTGGCGGCTGGCCCACCGCATCGGTCCCACGATCGCCGCCGCGTTCGCCTGCTCGCCCGGCCCCACCCACCGCTCCGAGCGGCTCGCCAACTGGTACGCCATGGACCCCACCCGGACCCGCCCGGCGCTGGCCACGGGGACGATGGCGACCGACTGGCTCGACTACGTGCTCGCCGCCGAGGTGATGCTCCTCAACCACGACGACGGCGGTGCCGAGCTGCCCCCGCCCGGCATCACCTTCGAGGCGTGGATGGTCGACGGCATCGACGGTCGCCGCCCCACGCTCGCCGACCTCGACTACCACTGCTCCACGCTCTTCCCGCCGGTGCGGCCCCGCGGCTGGCTGGAGCTGCGGTGGGTCGACGCGCTGCCCGCCGGCGCGGCCGAGGTGGCCGTCGCCGCGATCGGGGCCCTGCTCCTCGATCCCCACGCCGCCGAGCTGGCCGACGCGGCCTGCGGCGCGCTCGCCGAGACCGGCTCCTGGGACCGAGCGGCCGAGCTGGGGTCGCGCGGCGCCGACCTCGCCGCCGCCGCCACCATGCTCCTGCGCCTCGCCGCGGACGCGCTCGACCGGGCTGGGGCCGACCCGGTGTGGGCGGCGCGGGTCCTCGAGGCAGCTGAGCGCTGGCCGGCCAAGGGCCGCTGCCCGGCCGACGACCTCGAGGCCCGCCTGGCCGCCGGTGGCGGGCCCGTCGCCCTCGCCGACCCGCCCGCGGAGGTGGCCACGTGGCCCAGCTGACCAGCCGAGCGACCTCGCAGGAGGGGCCGTGGACCACGTGACCGGCACCGGCGCCCCCGCCACCGTCGACGGCCTGCGCGAGCGGCTCGCCGCCATGCTCGCCGAGTCCCGCACCCGGATCCTCGGGCTCGTGGCGCCCTTCGACGACGCCGTCCTGCGCCGCCAGCACTCGCCCCTCATGTCGCCGCTCGTGTGGGACCTGGCCCACGTGGCGAACTACGAGGACCTCTGGCTCGTCCGGGCCCTCGGCGGCACCCGCACGCCGGCTCGGACCGGAGCGGACGCCGACGTCGACCACCTCTACGACGCGTTCCGCAACCCGCGCGCCACCCGCGAGCGCCTGCCCCTGCTCAGCCCGCAGGAGGCCCGCGACTACGGCGACCGGGTCCGCGCCGCGGCGCTCGGGCGCCTCGCCGACGCCGACCTGTCGCCCGACGGACCGGACCCGCTCCTGGCCGCCGGCTACGTCCACCAGATGGTCGTGCAGCACGCCCACCAGCACGCGGAGACGATGCTCGCCGCCATCGGGCTGCTCCCCGTCGAGGAGGGGCACCGCTTCGGTGCCATCGCCCCGCCGGTCGGTCGCCCCGCCACCTCGCGGGAGGTGCGCGTCCCCGAGGGCACCTCCCTCATGGGCACCGACCACCCGTGGGCCTACGACAACGAGCGCCCCGCCCACGAGGTGTCGCTGCGTCCCTTCTGGATCGACACCACCCCGGTCACCAACGAGGACTACGCCCTGTTCATCGAGGAGGGCGGCTACCACGAGCCCCGGCTCTGGACCGAGGAGGGCTGGCGCTGGCGGCTCGAGGCCGGCCTCACCGCCCCCCAGCACTGGCGCAAGGCGGGTGAGGTGTGGCTGCGGGCCCGCTTCGGCCAGATCGAGGAGGTCCCGCCCGACGAGCCCGTCCAGCACGTCTGCTGGTACGAGGCCGACGCCTTCGCCCGCTGGGCCGGCAAGCGGCTCCCCACGGAGGCGGAGTGGGAGCGGGCCGCCCGCTGGGACCCGCTCACCGGCGAGAGCCACCACTGGCCCTGGGGCGACGCACCGCCGACCACGGCGCTCGCCAACCTCGGCCAGGGGCTGCTCCGGCCAGCCGCGGTCGGCGCCTACCCGGCCGGTGCCAGCCCGGCCGGCTGCCTGCAGATGGTCGGCGACGTCTGGGAGTGGACGGCCAGCGACCTCCGTCCCTACCCGGGGTTCCGGGCCTTCCCGTACGCGGAGTACTCGGAGGTCTTCTTCGGCGACGGCTACAAGGTCCTGCGGGGCGGCTCGTGGGCCACCCACCCGAGCGCCTGCCGCGCCACCTTCAGGAACTGGGACCTGCCGATCCGCCGCCAGATCTTCGCCGGCTTCCGATGCGCCCGGGACGACCGATGAGCCGACGTCTCGGTGCCACCTCGACCCGCAGCGGCCCAGCGGCCCCCACCGACGTGGTGGCGGAGCGCTGATGTGCCGGCACCTTGCCTACCTGGGGCCGGCACGGCCGCTCGCCTCGCTGCTCCACGACCCGCCGCACTCGCTCGAGCACCAGAGCCACCGAACCTACGAGCAGCGGTGGGTGACGATGAACCCCGACGGCTGGGGGGTCGGCTGGTGGGATCCGGAGGCGGGGGAGACCCCGGCCCGCTACCGCACCGACAAGCCGATGTGGGCAGACCGCTCGTTCCGGTCCGTGGCCGAGGTCGTACGAGCCGGCGCCGTGGTCGCCGCCGTGCGAGCCGCGACCCCCGGCACCCCCGTCGTCGAGACCGGCAGCGCCCCGTTCACCGAGGGCCCCTGGCTGTTCTCCCTCAACGGGTACGTCTCCGACTTCCCCGGGGCCGCCGCCGACCGGCTGCGCCGCGCCCTCAGTCCCGCCCGCAGCGCCGCCCTCGAGGGCACCACCGACTCCGAGGTGCTCTTCGGGCTCGTCCTCGACGCCATCGACCGCGGCGCCACGCCCGCCGAGGCCGCCGCGGCGGTGGCCCGCGACGTGCTCGCCCGCTCCACCGGCGAGCTCAACCTCCTGCTCGGCGACGGCTCCACCGTCGTCGCCACCACCGCCGGCAACACCCTCTACGGGCTCGTCGACGCCGGCCTCGCCACCGGCGGCGCGCTCCTCGCCTCCGAGCCCCTCGACGACCACCCCGGCTGGGCCCGGCTGCCCGACCGCTCGCTCGTCGTCGCGACCGTGCACGGCTACGACGTCGTGCCCCTCACCCCCACGGAGGACGCCGCGTGACCGTCCACGACCTCGGCCAGCGGGCCACGATCGAGGTCCACCTCGGCCCCGACGACCTCCGGTCCGCGCTCCGGGACGACGTCCGCCGGGGCCTCACCGACTGGCCCAAGCACCTGCCGCCCAAGTGGTTCTACGACGCCCGTGGCTCCCACCTGTTCGACGAGATCACCCGGCTGCCCGAGTACTACCCGACCCGGCGCGAGACCGAGATCCTCGAACGGGAGGCGTCGACGATCGCCGGCCTGACCGGGGCCGCCACCCTGCTCGAGCTCGGCTCGGGCACCTCGACGAAGACCCGGCTCCTCCTCGACGCCCTCGCGGCCGCCGGCACCCTGCGGCGCATCGTCGTGTTCGACGTCTCCGAGCCCGTGCTGCGCGAGGCCGCCCCGCAGCTGGCCGGGCGCTACGGCGTCGACGTCCACGCCGTCGTCGGCGACTTCGAGCGGCACCTCGGCCGGCTCCCCACCGGCGACCGCACGCTCATCGCCTTCCTCGGCGGCACGATCGGCAACCTCCGCCCGCCCGAGCGGGCCCGGTTCCTGCGCCAGGTCCGCGAGCGCCTGGGCCCCGACGACCACCTCCTGCTCGGCACCGACCTCGTGAAGGACCCCGGCCGGCTCGTCGCCGCCTACGACGACGCCGCCGGCGTCACCGCCGAGTTCAACCGCAACGTCCTCCACGTGCTCAACCGCGAGCTCGGCGGCGACCTCGCCCCCGACCGCTTCCGCCACGTCGCGCTCTGGAACGACGCCGAGCGCTGGATCGAGATGCACCTCGAGGCCGACGGCACCCAGGACGCCCGGCTGCAGGCGCTCGGGCTCGACGTCCACCTCGACGACGGCGAGCGCATCCACACCGAGATCAGCGCCAAGCTCACCACCGATGGCGTCGACGGCGAGCTCGTCGCCGCCGGGCTCGACCCCGTGGCCGCCTGGACGGACGCCGCCGGCGACTTCCTCGTCACCCTGTCCCGCCGAGAGCGCTGACGCTCCCGCGGCAGGCCCGGGCCCAGCCGGTGCGAGACGGCGCCGACGCGTAGCCTGACCGCATGGCTGAGTACACCGCACCGCTGCGCGACATGCGCTTCGCCCTCGAGCACCTCGCCGGTCTGGACGAGGTGGCCGCGCTGGAGGGGTTCGAGCACGTCGACCACGACGGGGTCCTCAGCATCCTCGAGGAGTACGCCCGGTTCATGGAGGACAAGGTCGCCCCGCTCAACCGCGTCGGCGACCTCCAGGGCTGCGTCTGGCACGAGGACGGCACGGTCACCACGCCGGAGGGCTTCAAGGAGGCGTACCGCGACTACGTGGAGGCTGGCTGGGGCGGCGTCGCCCTCCCCGAGGCGTACGGCGGCGGCGGGTTCCCGTGGCTGGTCGGCATCGCCATGCAGGAGATCATCACCTCCGCGAACATGGCCTTCTCGATGCTGCCGCTGCTCAGCCAGGGCGCCATCGACATGCTCCTCCACTACGCCAGCGAGGAGCAGAAGGAGACCTACCTCCCGAAGATGGTCTCCGGCGAGTGGACCGGGACCATGAACCTCACCGAGCCGCAGGCCGGCTCCGACGTCGGTGCCCTCACCACCCGGGCCGTCAAGCAGGACGACGGCACCTACCGGATCACCGGCACGAAGATCTTCATCTCCTTCGGCGAGCACGACATGGCCCAGAACATCATCCACCTCGTGCTCGCCCGCACCCCCGACGCCCCTCCCGGCACCAAGGGGATCAGCTGCTTCATCGTCCCCAAGTACCTCGTCGACGAGGACGGCTCGCTGGGGGAGCGCAACGACGTCACCTGCGTCTCCATCGAGCACAAGATGGGGATCAAGGCCAGCCCCACCTGCGTGCTCGCCTACGGCGACAAGGGCGACGGCGCCATCGGGTACCTCATCGGCGAGGAGAACGCCGGCATGCGGTACATGTTCAAGATGATGAACAACGCCCGGCTCTCCGTCGGGCTCCAGGGCCTGTCCCTGGCCGAGCGGGCGTACCAGATGGCGCTCACCTACGCGAAGGAGCGCCTCCAGGGTCGGGCCCCCGGCGCCCCCGCCGGCGTGCAGAGCCCGATCATCGAGCACCCCGACGTGCGCCGCATGCTCCTCACGATGCGCTCCCAGATCGAGGCGCTGCGCGGCGTGATCTACCTCAACGCCGCCGCCATCGACCACGCCACCCACGGCGCCACCGAGGAGGACCGGGCGGCCGGCCAGGAGCTGGCCGACATCCTCACCCCCCTCTCGAAGGGCTGGGGCACCGACCTCGGCGTGGAGATCACGAGCCTCGCCATCCAGGTCTACGGCGGCATGGGCTACATCGAGGAGACCGGCGTCGCCCAGCACTTCCGCGACGCCCGCATCGCCCCGATCTACGAGGGAACGAACGGCATCCAGGCCATGGACCTCGTCGGTCGCAAGCTCCCGATGCGGGGCGGGGCCGCGGTCGGGGACCTCCTCGACCGCATCGAGGCGATCGACGCCCAGCTGGCCGCCGCCGGCGAGGACCTCGAGACGATCCGCAACGGCCTCAGCAAGGGCGTCGTCGCGCTGCGCACCGCCACCACCTGGCTGCTCGAGAACGGCCTCGAGGACCCCCTCGACGCGCTCGCCGGCGCCACCCCGTACCTTCGGCTCTTCGGCGTCGTCGTGGGCGGCTGGATGATGGCCCGCCAGGCCCTCGCCGCCCACGCCGCCCTCGAGGGCGCCAGCGACGCCGACGCCGACTGGCACCGGCAGAAGATCGTCTCCGCCCGCTTCTACTGCGACCAGCTGATCCCCCAGGCCGCCGGGCTCGTCCCCGCCATCACCGCCACCAACCGGGACCTGGCGGCCGCGTACTAGTCGTCCTCGGACGCCTGCGGCGTCCTGCGGCGAGTGCTGTGGTGAGCGGCCGCCCTACAGGCGGCCGCTCGCTGTGCCGGCGCCTTCGGCGCTGGATCTCGACTCCGGGCGGCGGAGCCGCCCTCCGCCCTGGTGGGGGGCTCCGGCGGGAGCCTCCGCCCCCCACGCCCCCCGCCGGCGCTCGGGACGCGGCCGCTCGGTGCTTCGCGATCGGCTGCCTCCGGCGCTCGGGGCGCTCCTGCTCGGGGCGCTCGCGATCGCCCGCTGAGGACGAGGTCAGTGGTCGAGGTAGCTCGTCCCTCGCACCAGGTGCTGGAGGCGGTGGTACGCGCTCCTCGGGTCCTGGTGGCTGGGTGGGGCGGTGGGCGGGTCGACGAGGAGGGAGCGGACCTCGTAGGCGATGGCGTAGATCCGCAACCGGTCGATGAGGCGGGGGTGCGCGAACAGGCGCGGGTAGCAGGCCCGCAGCCAGGCCGGCACGAGCGCGTAGTCCTCAGCGCGGGTGGCCGCCTCGTGCCTGGCCCCCACGTGCAGCTTCGGGTAGGCGCAGCACCGCAGGATCACGTCGAGGTCGAGGTCGCGCGGGCCCGGGCGGGCCCACTCGAGGTCGAGGATCGCCGTCACCTCGCCGTCGTGCCACAGCACGTTCTCGAAGGTCAGGTCCCCGTGCACGAGGCTCCTCGACGTGAACGGGCGCAGCGCCGAGGCGGTCGACTGCACGATCTCGGCCGCCTCCTGCGTGAGGATCGGGTCGACGTGGTCGAGGCGACCGAGCTCGGCCAGCGCCGCGACGAGCGGGGCCACCGGCTCGTCCGATCCCTCCTGCAGGAGCTGCGGCGCGCCGTGGAGGGGGAGCAGGCCCGTCGGCGCCGGCGTGTCGTGGAGGGCCCGGAGCCGGGCGCCCAGCTGCTCCACCGCCGTGCGCCGCTCCTCGACGGTCAGCGATGGCCAGCGGTGGGCGAGCGGCTCGCCCGGCACCCGCACCGACACCACCCAGTCCTCGCCCGGGCGGCCCCCGTGGGCGACGACCGGCGGGTAGCCCACCTCCGGGGGCAGGTGCGCCGCCACCGCCACCTCCCGGGCCAGGCGGTTGCTGGCCGAGCGGTTCACCCGCACCACGTGGTCGGGGGTGAGCCACACCTCGTTGGTGACGCTGCTCGCCCGCTCGAGGGGCACCGTCGGGTCGAGCCCGGCCCCCCGCAAGGCCGTGCGCGCCCGCAGCTCAGCAAGGGCCTCGCCCTGGTTCGTCGTGGTCATCAACTGTGTGGGTCCGCCGTTCCCCAACGGTTTCGGCGAACCTACCCCGCGTCGTGATGGGCCGAACGGCCCCTTCTCGCGGCGGCGAGCACCGCGTCGCCGAGCGCGGGCCACGCCTCGCGGGCCCAGTCCCCGAAGGGCTGGTCGCTCAGCGAGGCGCAGGCCACCCCGGCGTCGGGGTCGACCCACAGGAAGCTGCCGCTCTGGCCGAAGTGCCCGAAGGTG
>Ga0182741_1000726_pt1 | contig 46926 bp, 42 predicted proteins | sample eDN5th37CBELigOP_FD_128874 | JGI IMG/M metagenome (GOLD analysis project Ga0182741, IMG submission 128874) | Enriched Organic Plus compost microbial communities from Emeryville, California, USA - eDNA 5th pass 37_C BE-Lig OP (version 2) (version 2) ... | reverse complement strand
CGCCAGAACCTTCGTGATCGCCGCCGTGAGCGTCGTCTTCCCATGATCGATGTGACCCATCGTCCCCACGTTCAGATGGGGCTTCGTACGCTCGAACTTCTCCTTGGCCATCGTCTGGCTCCTGTGCTCTTCCTCGAAGGTTGCGTTGCGGGTTGGGGCGGTGCGCGGTGGTGGCGGCGCCCGGACTCGAACCGGGGACAACTCGATTATGAGCCGAGTGCTCTAACCATCTGAGCTACGCCGCCCAGCGCTGGGCGGGCCGCCGAGGCGACCGTTCCGAGCCCTCTGTGGGAATCGAACCCACGACACCAGCCTTACCATGGCTGTGCTCTGCCGACTGAGCTAAGAGGGCGGGTGTTGCTGCAGCCCTCCCGAGGGAGGAGCGACCCGCGAGCATAGAGGTCGCGCGGCGAGTTCTGCGAATGCGGCGGTCGCTCGCGGGCTCAGGCGACGAGACGGCGCCGGAGCCGGGCCCCGGCCACGACCCCGAACACGGCGGCGAAGCCGGCCAGGACCGCGAGGTGGCGGGCGACGTCCCCGATGCCGCCGTCGTGGGACAGCAGCTCGATCCAGGCGTCGACGGCCCAGCCGTGGGGCACGAGGTGACCGATCGTCTGCATGATCGGGGGCACGATCTCGAGCGGCCACATGCAGCCGCCGAGCATCCCGAAGGCGATGCCGACCATCGGGCCGATGGAGGTCGCCTGGTCGGGGGTGCGGGCGAGGGTGCCGGCGAGCATGCCCGCGGAGGCCCCGACGGCGGCCCACACGACCACGAGCGCGGCGGCCGCCAGGGGGTCGCCCCAGGACACCTGGAAGAGGACGGCGCCGATCCCCACGATGACCAGCGACTGGAGCAGCGCGAGGAGCAGGTAGCTGGCGGTCTCCCCCGCGATGACGCCTCCGGCGCTGACGGGCGCGGCGAGCATCCGCTCGTAGAGGCCGAGCTGGCGGTTCTGGACGATCGTGGCCCCGCCGGCGACGGCGTTCACGAAGACGAACAGCACGAGCATCGTCGACGAGCTGTAGGAGAACCCGAGCGGCAGCGTCCGGGACTCGCCGCCCACGCTGGTGCGCACCTGCAGCGGCGGGGCCTCCTCGGCCAGGGCGGCCGCCACGGCGAGGTGGTCGGCCGGTTCCCCGCCGGCCTCGTCGGCGGCGAAGGCGGCGGCGGTCATCACGACGGCTCGTCGGCCCAGCGCGGCCCGCACGGCCTGCTCGGCGGCGAGCCCGGTGGTGCTGGCCGGCGGGGAGAGCACGGTGACCGTCCGGGTGGCGGCGGCCTCGTCCTCGACGGAGGCCGGGATCACCACGCCGGCCATCAGCTCGGAGCGGCGCAGGGCGAGGCGCAGGGCGTCCTCGTCGTCGAAGGTGCGGACCTCGATCGAGTCCGCCTGGCGGAGGTCGTCCACGAGCTCGGTGGCGAGGGGCCCGCCGCCCTCGTCGACCACCCCGACGGCGACGCGGTCCGCCTCGCTGACGCTCGAGCCGACCAGGACGATGATGAGGAGCGGCAGCAGGACCATGAAGAACAGCCCGGTGCGGTCCCGGGCGACGCGCCGCAGCGTGGTCGCGGCGACGGTGGCGACGATCACGTCTCGGCCCTCCGCCGGGCGATGGCGGCAGCGGCGATGGCGATGGCCGCCGACTGGGCGAGGATGGCGAGCACCGGGGTGACGGCGGTCGAGGCGGGGGCGCCGGTGGAGAGGTCGGTGATGGCCCGGAGCGCCCAGCCGTTCGGGGTGGCCACGGCCAGGCGGCGCAGCAGGGCGGGTGCGGTCCCCACGAAGATGAAGGAGCCGCCGAGCAGGGCCAGGGCGAAGGTCAGCAGCGAGGCCAGGCCGTCGGCCTGCTGCTCGGTGCGGGTCAGCGCGATGACCAGCGCGGTGAGCGCGGTGCCGGCGACCGCCATCGCCACGACGATGGCGGCGACGGCGGGGGCCGGGCCCCAGTGGGCACCGAAGGCGAAGGACGTCGCGGCGGCGACCGTTCCGAGGCTGGCGACGGTGTAGACGAAGACCGACAGGACCTTGCCGGCCAGCACGGCCCGGGGGTCGATCGGCGCAGCCCGCATCCGGTCGAGGGTCCCCTGGGCCGCCTCGAGCCACCAGCTGCGGGCGGTGAAGCCGACGGCGAACAGGGCGAAGAAGATCGCCATCCCCGGCGCGTAGTAGCTGATGAGGTCGAGCTCGCGGCCGCCCAGCTCGCCGGCGGCGACAGCCAGCGCGTCGGGGGCGGCCCGGGCCCGAGCGGCGAGGCCCTCGAGGTCCTCGAGCGGCGCCCCGACGGCCAGGGCGGTCCCGACCGCGGTGCGGGTGGCCTCGACCTCGGCGTAGAACCCCTCGGCGATCGAGCGGACGACGCTGGCGGACAGGCTCCGGTCGGAGCGGGCGAGCACCTCGAGCTCCGCCGCGCCGCCCCCGGTGGCGGCTTCGCTGAAGCCGAAGGGGATCACGAGGCCGGCGTCCGCGTCGCCGTCGTCGACGGCGGCAGCCGCCGCGCTGCGGTCCGTCGCCTCCTCGACGGTGAGGAGGTCGGCGAGCTCGTCGCTGCCGAGGACGGCGACGAGGGCCGCGGCGACCTCGCCGCCGTCCTCGTCGGCCACCACCACCGTGACGTGGAGGTCCTCGGCGCCGGCGAAGGCCGAGGACATCAGGAACGAGATAGCGAGCGGCGCGACGATGCACAGCACGAGCGCAGACCGGTCTCGGAGCCGCTGCCGGAGGTCCTTGGCGGCGATCAGCAGGACGGCCCCCACGGCTACTCCCGCAGGGCGCTGCCGGTGAGGTGGAGGAACACCGCCTCGAGGTCGGGCTGCACCACCTCGACGCTCGTCACCTCGGCGTCGGTGGCCTCGGCGGCCTCGAGCACCCGGGGCAGGAGCCGCCGGGCGTCGGTGGTGAGGACCTGGACGGAGCCGTCTCCGACGGTGGTGCCGGTCACCCCGTCGAGCGAGCCGAGGCGCTCGGCCAGCACCCGCAGGTCGCCGGTGGCCCCGAGGACGATCCGGTCCTGCTCGGCGACGAGCGACACGAGCTCGCGGTGGGTGCCCTCGGCGACGAGCCGGCCGTGGTCGATGATCCCGACCCGGTCGCAGAGGCGCTGGGCCTCCTCCATGTAGTGGGTGGTGTAGAGGACGGCCATGCCCTCCCGACCGAGCCGGGCGACGCTCTCGAGGATGGCGTGGCGGCTCTGGGGGTCGACGCCCACCGTGGGCTCGTCGAGCACGAGCAGCTGGGGCCGGTGCACGAGCCCGGCGGCGATGTTGAGGCGCCGCTTCATGCCGCCGGAGAACGTGTCGACCCGGTCTCCGGCGCGGTCGGACAGGTCGACGAGGTGGAGCACCTCGTCGACGCGGGCCCGCAGCTCGGCGCCGGTGAGCCCGTAGAGCCGCCCGAAGAAGCGGAGGTTCTCCGCCGCCGAGAGGTCCGGGTAGAGGGCGATGTCCTGCGGCACGTAGCCGACGACGGCCTTGGCGGCGAGGTGGCGTCCGTCGACCTGCTGCCCGGCCAGGCGGACGGTGCCGCCGTGGCGGGCGAGGAGCCCGCAGACGAGCTTGATCGTGGTGCTCTTCCCGGCGCCGTTGGGGCCGAGGAGCCCGTAGGTCTCGCCGGCGGTGACGTGGAAGGACACGTGGTCCACCGCGACCCGATCGCCGAAGCGGCGGACGAGGTCGTGGCACTCGAGCACCGGAGGCGCGCCTGGGCCGTCCACCCGGCGATGTTGGCACGTGGGGCCGGCTCGGCGGGTGGAGGAGGAGCGGGGCGCTCAGGTGGCGGCGTCGCCGCGGACGCGGGCGACCACGAGCGCGATGTCGTCGCGGGCGTCGCGGGGGCTCAGGTCGACGACCGTGTCGAGGACGAGCTGGGCCACCGCGTCGGCCCGACGGGCGCCCAGCTGGTTGCGGACGAGCCGGCCGAGCTGGCGCTCGTCGAAGAGCTCGGGCTGGTGGCGGCGCTCGGTGACGCCGTCGGTGTAGAGGACGAGCACGTCGGCCAGGGCGAGGGTCAGGCGCCGCTCGTGGAACGCGGCGTCCGGGAACACGCCGAGCAGGGGGCCCTCGACGGTGAGCTGCTCGATCTCGCCGTCGGGGCGGATGTGGAGGGGCGGCGGGTGGCCGCCGCTGGCCACGACCCCGTCGAAGCCCCCGTCGGCGCGCGGGGTGAGCGCCACGACCGAGGCGGTGACGAAGCGCACCGTGGGGGCACCGGCGGCGGTGACGCGCTCGGCGTCGGCGTAGAGCAGCGCCTCGTTGACGCGGGCCAGCATCTCCGCCGGGGAGTCGCCGGCCAGGGCGGCGGTGCGCAGCGTGTGCCGGGCGGTGCTCGTGAGGGCGGCGGCCTCGATGCCCTTGCCCTGCACGTCGCCGACCATGAGGAGGGCGGTGCCGTCGGGGCGGCGGACGACATCGTAGAAGTCGCCGCCGACGGCCTGGCCCTCGGTGGCGGCGAGGTAGCGGGTGGCGAGGTCGAGGCCCGGCACGGGCAGGATCGCCCGCGGCAGGAGGCTCTCCTGCAGCGTCCAGGAGGCGTGGGCCTCCCCGGCGAAGCGCAGGGCGTGGGCCAGCGCCCGGGCCGCCGGCTCCGCCAGGAGCTCGACGGTGGCGAGGTCGACCGGGTCGATGCCGCCGGCGCGGGTGAGCACGAGCTCGCCGACGAGCTCCTCGCTGGCCCGCAGCTCCACCCGGGCGGTGCCGGTCCCGTCGTCCTCGGCGGGGCGCGCCGGTGCCGGCGCGTGGGAGCCGAGCAGCACCCGGAGCTCGCAGCGGTCGGCGAAGGCGGGGACGACGAGGTCCTCGATCGTCTCGGTGACGTGGCGCACGTCGAGGCTGGCGGCGAGGCGGGTGGAGGCGACCGCCAGCAGCTCGAGGTCGGCGCGGGCTCGGCGCTGGGCTCGATCGAGCTCGACCCGCTCGTGCGCCTGCGCGCAGAGGTCCGCCACCGAGCGGAGGAACGCGTCGCGCTCGTCAGCCATCGCCCGGGGGGCGACGACGTCGACGGTCGCCCGGTCGGCGGCCTGGCGGATCCCCGCCGCCGGATCGTCGGACTCGACGGCGCGGGCGAGGTCGTCGGTGAGCTGGTGGAGGCGCCGCAGCCAGCCGTTGCGCAGCCGGGCCCGGGCCCGCAGCTCGAGGGCGATGGACCCGCCCACCGACACGACGACGGCCGCGCAGGCCAGCGCCGTGGCCTCGACGGCGTCGAGGCGATCGGTGACCCCGAGCCCGACCGCGACGGCCACCCCGACGACGCCGATCGCCCAGCCCGCGACCTGCGCGCCGCGGCTGCGCGCGGTGTTGGACCCCTCGCGCCGATCGGTCGCCGTCACGCCGAGGATCGTACGGAAGCCGCGCCAGCGGCGCGCCCGCGCCCGGGCGGTCGCCACCCGCCACGGCGCCGAGCGCCTCGGTACAGTGCGGGCGATGCAGGCCCCGGAGCGGCGATGACCGGCACCCACGTCCCCTGGTCGCTCGAGGTGCAGACCCTGGAGGGCGCCACGCGGCTGCGGCTGCGGGGGGAGCTCGACGCGGCCACCGCGGTCGAGCTGCGCGAGCGCGTCGCCGCCAGCACCACCCCCGAGGTCCAGCTCGACCTGTCCGAGGTCACGTTCATGGACAGCTCGGGCCTGGCCGCCGTCCTCGAGGGCCACCGCGTGCTCGCCGAGTCCGACCGCCGCCTCGTCCTGCTGGGGCGCTCCGAGGTGGTGCAGCGGGTGATGGACCTCGCCGGGGTCACCGCCCACCTCGACGCCGACCGCGACTGACGCGGGCGCCGGTAGGTTCGCCCTCCCATGCAGCTGCGCCCCGCCAGCCCGGACGATGCCGAGGCGATCCGCCAGATCTACAACGTCGAGGTGACCACGTCGACGGTCACGTTCGACCTCGTGCCGCGCTCGCTCGAGGACCAGCTGGCCTGGCAGGCCTCGCGCTCGGGCGCCTACGCGGTGGTCGTCGCCGAGGTCGACGGCCAGGTGGCCGGGTTCGGCGCGCTGTCGAAGTGGCGGGACCGGCCTGCCTACTCGACCACCGTCGAGGACTCCGTGTACGTCCACCGCGACCACCAGGGCCGTGGGATCGGGCGGGCGCTCCTCACCAGCCTGGTCGAGACGGCCACCGCCCACGGCTTCCACGCCTGCATGGCCCGCATCGTCGGCGGCCACGAGGCCTCGATCGCCCTGCACCGGGCCTGCGGGTTCGAGATCGTGGGGGTGGAGCGGGAGGTGGGCCGCAAGTTCAACCGCTGGCTCGACGTCGTCCTGATGGAGCGGCTGCTGTCGTGAGCACCACCGATTCGTTCCCCCGCCAGAGCGCCCGCACCCAGCGGTTCACGCTCGGCGCCCCCCGGGACCTGACCGTCGCCGACGACGGGCGCCTCGTCGCCTTCCTGCGCTCGGGCGGCCCGGAGGACCCGGTGACGGCGCTGTGGGTGCTCGACCTGCCGGAGGGCACCGAGCGCTGCGTGGCCGACCCGAGGGCGCTCCACGCCGACGACGCGGACCTCCCGGACGCCGAGCGGGCGCGCCGGGAGCGAGCCCGGGAGAGCGCGGCGGGGATCACCGCCTACGCCACCGACGCCGCGCACCGGGTGGCGGTCGCGGCCCTCGCCGGCCAGCTGGTCGTGGCCGACCTCCGGGCGGGCACCGCCCGGCTCCTCGAGGTCCCGGGCCCCGTCGTGGACCCCCGGGTGGACCCCACCGGCCGGCGGGTCAGCTGGGTGCGGGACCGGGCCCTGTGGGTGGCCGAGCTCGACGAGCCGGCCTCGGCCCGCCCGCTCGCCGAGGACCCCTCCCCCGACGTCACGTGGGGCCTGGCCGAGTTCATCGCCGCCGAGGAGATGGACCGCCACCGCGGCCACTGGTGGTCGCCCGACGGCACGGCCCTGCTCGTCGCCCGCGTCGACGAGTCCGAGGTGGGCCGCTGGTGGATCGCCGACCCGGCCCGACCCGACCAGCCCCCGACCGAGGTGGCCTACCCCGCCGCCGGCACCACCGACGCCGCGGTCACGGCCTGGGTCGTCGCCCTCGACGGGTCCCGCACCGAGGTGCGCTGGGACCGCGGCGCGCTCCCCTACCTGGCAGAGGCCACCTGGGACCGCCACGGCCCCCTCGTCGCGCTGCACCCGCGCGACCAGCAGGCCCTCGAGGTGCGGGCGGTCGATCCCGCCACCGGCGCGACCACCCCGATCTGGGTGGACACCGACGACGTGTGGGTCGAGCGGGCGCCCGGCACCCCGGCCCGCCTCGACGACGGCCGGCTCGTCGTGTGCGCCGACCGGGACGGAACCCGGCGGCTCCTCGTCGACGGCGAGGCGGTCACCCCGACCGACCTCCACGTGCGCTCGGTGGCCCACGTGGGCACCTCGATCGTGTTCACGGCCAACCCGGTCGACGACGCCACCGTCCTCGACGTCTGGCGCTGGGCGCCGGGCGGCGGCGAGCTCGAGCGGCTGACGCCGCGGCCCGGGGAGGGACCGGGCGTGCACGGCGCCGTCGCCGGCGGCGACGTCGTGGTGATCCGCCGGTCGAGCCTCGACGCCTGGGGGGCGACGGTCACCGCCCACCGGCTCGACGCCGACCTCGCCCCGCTGGCCACGGTCGGGAGCGTGGCCGCCGTGCCGGAGCGCCGCCCGGAGGTCCGCATCGCCCACCTCGGGTCGCGGCGGCTGGCCACGGCGCTGCTGCTCCCCGCCGACGCGCCCGCGGATCGCAAGCTGCCCGTGCTGCTCGACCCCTACGGCGGACCCCACGCCCAGCGGGTCGTCGCCGCCCAGAGCGCCTTCGGGACCTCGCAGTGGTTCGCCGACCAGGGCTACGCCGTGGTCGTGGTGGACGGCCGGGGCACCCCCGGCCGGGGCTCCGCGTGGGAGCGCGCGGTGCGGTTCGACCTGGCCACGCCGGTCCTCGAGGACCAGCTCGACGCCCTCGACGCGCTGGCCGCCGAGGAGCCCCGCCTCGACCTCGACCGGGTGGCGATCCGCGGCTGGAGCTTCGGCGGGTACCTCGCCGCCCTCGCCGTGCTGCGGCGGCCTGACCGGGTCCACGCCGCGATCGCGGGCGCCCCGGTGACCGAGTGGCGGCTCTACGACACCTTCTACACGGAGCGGTACCTCGGGCACCCCGACGAGCACCCGGAGGCGTACGACCGCTCCTCGCTGCTGCCCCTCGCCGAGCGGCTGGAGCGCCCGCTCCTGCTCGTGCACGGGCTGGCCGACGACAACGTGGTCGCCGCCCACACGCTGCAGCTGTCGGCCCGGCTCCTGGCCGCCGGACGGCCCCACGAGGTGCTGCCCCTCACCGGGGTGACGCACATGGCCTCGCAGGAGGACGTGGCCGAGAACCTCCTGCTGCTCCAGCTCGACTTCCTCCGCCGCACGATCGGCTGACCGCCGCCCGGACGCGACGATGCCCCGCCGCAGCGGGGCATCGGTCAGGGTGGGCCGGGAAGGATTCGAACCTCCGTAGGCGTAAGCCGACTGGTTTACAGCCAGTTCCCTTTGGCCACTCGGGCACCGACCCAGGGCTGATGACGATAGCGGCCGGGGACCGGCTCCGGACAACCGCACTACCGTCGGAGCCATGCCGAGCTTCGACGTCGTCTCCGAGATCGACCGGCAGGAGGTGCGCAACGCGGTCGACCAGGCCCAGCGCGAGGTCTCCACCCGGTTCGACTTCAAGAACACGAACAGCTCGATCGAGCTGACCGACTCCGGGATCACCCTCCACTCCTCGAGCGAGGACCGCCTCGCCGCGCTCCGCCAGGTGCTCGAGGAGAAGCTCGTGCGCCGGAAGGTGTCGCTCAAGGCGCTCGACTACCAGAAGGTGGAGGAGGCCTCCGGGGGCACGGTCCGCCAGCACGTGAAGCTCGTCGCCGGCATCTCCCGGGACAAGGCCACCGAGCTGAACAAGCACATCAAGGCGATGGGCCTGAAGGGCGTGCAGTCCCAGGTGCAGGGCGACCAGCTCCGCGTCACCGGCAAGAAGCGCGACGACCTCCAGGCCGTCATCGCGTCCCTGCGGGAGGCGGACTTCGGCATCCCGCTCCAGTTCACGAACTTCCGCGACTGACCTCGCGGGAGCGCTCACACGAGCGACGCGCTGAGCGCCTCCGCGGCCTCGGCGGCGAGCCGCAGGAGCGCCCGGTGCAGCAGGGGGCGCAGCAGCGTGGGGTGCTCGGGCTCGTCGTCGGCGGCCGCCACCGGCGCGCCCGACGCGGGCTCGGGCACCGGCGCGGCGGCCTGGGCCCCAGCCTGGGCCTGGCGGACGGCCTCGATGACGGCCGGGACGCGGTCCATCGCCTCCTGCAGGAAGCCGTCGAGGATCGGCTTGGGGTCCACCGGGGGGCCGCCCTTCGGGTAGATCCCGATGTGCAGGTGCGGGGCACCGCCTCGTGCGTTGCCGGAGTCCCCGACGTAGCCGACGACGTCACCGGTCCGGACGGCCATGCCGTCGGTGAACCCGTCGACGAGCCCGGACAGGTGGGCCAGGTAGAAGTACGTCCCGTCGTCCATGAAGACCTTGACGGTGAGCCCGCCGAGGCCGCCGTTGGCACTGCGGGCGATGCCGTCCACCGGGGACCGCACCGGCGTGCCGTGGTCGGCGAACACGTCCGTGCCGAGGTGGAAGCGGAAGCCGGGGCCGTAGCGGGGGTACAGCCAGTCGTGGCCGTAGCGGGCCTCGCCGGCGATCGGGAACCGGCCCATCCCGATGCGGAGCACCTCCTCCCACGGGACGCCCATCTCGGCGACCGGGGCGAGGGCGTCGAGGAGCGGACGGCTCGAGCTCGGCCCGGTGCGGGGCACGCTGTCGATGATCCGCTGCGCCTCCGGGGGGACCCGGATCCCGCCGGACGGGGCGGGGGCCCCATCCCCTTGGGCGTCGACCGCGCCGGGCGGCGCGGGGGCCGCGCCCTCCATCGACGGGGCGGCAGCCGGGTCCTCGGTGCTCGGGGCGGGGGCCGGCGACCGCGGCGCCGGCGTGGTGGTCGTCGTGCTGGTGGGCGCGGGTCCGAGCAGCGGGGGGATCTGGGCGGCGACGGGCGCGGTGGACGACGCGAGCGCCGCGGCGGCGACGGCCGCGGCCAGCCAGCGGGAGCAGCGGCGGGGCACGGGTCGCATGGTTGGCGGTTCAAGGACGGCCGGGCGATCTCCTGCCGAAGCGGACATCGTCGCTCGTCTCCGGTTCGGGCAGACTGCCCGAGATGGGCGGCGCTCCCCGACCGAGGATCCTCTTCGTGGAGGACGAGCCGGCCGTGCGCCGGCTCGTGGCGTTCTGGCTCGAGGACGCCGGCTACGAGGTGCTCCTGGCCGAGGACGGCGCTGACGGCCTGGCCCAGGTCCGGGCCCACCGGCCCGACCTCGTGGTCACCGACGCGCTGATGCCAAACCTGACCGGCGACGAGCTCGTCGAGCAGCTCCAGGCCGACCCGGACCTGCGGGCGATCCCGATCGTGATGGCCACCGCGGCGGCCAGCCCGCTGCGGGTGCGACGCATGACGGCGCTCGGCTGCCGAGCGGTGGTGGCCAAGCCCCTCGAGGAGGGCTCGTTCCTGGAGGCGGTGCGGGCCGCGCTGCGCGCCGGGCGCGGCGCGGCCCGTCGCTCCGGCTAGTCCTCGCTGGGCTGGGCCTCGGCCCGCTTCTTGATCTCCTCGACGACGCTCGGGTCGGCCAGCGTGGTGGTGTCGCCCATCTGCCGGCCCTCGGCGACGTCGCGGAGCAGGCGGCGCATGATCTTGCCGGAGCGGGTCTTGGGGAGCTCGTCGGTGAAGATCACCGTCTTCGGCCGGGCGATCGGGCCCAGCTTGGCGGCGACGTGCTGGCGGACCTCCTCGCCCAGCTCGGGGGTGGGCTCGGTGCCGCCCCGGGGGATGACGTAGGCCATGATCGCCTGCCCGGTCACGGGGTCGGCGGCCCCGACCACGGCCGCCTCGGCCACCGCGTCGTGATCGACGAGCGCGCTCTCGACCTCGGTGGTGGAGATCCGGTGCCCGCTCACGTTCATGACGTCGTCGACCCGACCGAGCAGCCAGAAGTAGCCGTCGTCGTCGATCTTGCAGCCGTCGCCGGCGAAGTACCGGCCCTCCCAGCGGCTCCAGTAGGTGTCCCGGTAGCGCTCCGGGTCCCCGTAGATGCCGCGCAGCATCGACGGCCAGGGCCGGGTGAGGGTGAGGTACCCGCCGCCGCGCTCGACGGGCTGGCCGACGTCGTCGACCACCTCGGCGCCGATGCCGGGCAGCGGGAACGTGGCCGAGCCGGGCTTCAGCGTGGTGGCGCCGGGGAGCGGGCTGATCATGATGGCGCCGGTCTCGGTCTGCCACCAGGTGTCCACGATGGGGCAGCGACCCCCGCCGATGTGCTCGTGGTACCACATCCACGCCTCGGGGTTGATCGGCTCCCCCACCGAGCCGAGCAGGCGGAGCTTCGACAGGTCGTGCTTGGCCGGCTCCTGGGCGCCCCACTTCATGAAGGTCCGGATGGCGGTGGGGGCGGTGTAGAGGATCGTGACGCCGTAGCGCTCGGCGATGTCCCAGAGGCGGTCCTTGCCCGGCGTGTCCGGGGTGCCCTCGTAGATGACCGAGGTGGCCGCGTTGGTGAGGGGGCCGTACACGATGTAGCTGTGGCCGGTGACCCACCCGATGTCGGCCGCGCACCAGTAGACGTCGGTCTCGGGGTGGAGGTCGAACACGTAGCGGTGGGTGAAGGCCACCTGGGTGAGGTAGCCCCCGGTGGTGTGCATGATCCCCTTGGGCTTGGCGGTCGTGCCCGAGGTGTAGAGCAGGTAGAGCAGGTCCTCGCTGTCCATCGGCTCGCACGGGCACTCCGGGTCCGCGTCGGCCATGAGGTCGTGCCACCAGTGGTCGCGGCCCTCGCGCATCTCGATCGGCTCGTCGACCCGCTTCACGACGACCACGTGCTCGACGCTGGGGGTGGACGCCAGTGCCGTGTCGACGTTGGGCTTCAGCATCGACGGCGCGCCCCGGCGGAAGCCGCCGTCGGCGGTGACGACGACCTTGCACTCGGCGTCGTTGATGCGGTCCACGAGGGCGTCGGGGCTGAAGCCCCCGAAGACCACCGAGTGAGGGGCGCCGATGCGGGCGCAGGCCAGCATCGCCACCGGCAGCTCGGGGATCATCGGCATGTAGATGCAGACCCGGTCGCCCTTGCCGACGCCGAGGCCCTTCAGCACGTTGGCGAAGCGCTGCACCTCGGCGTGGAGGTCCGCGTAGGTGATCGTGCGGGTGTCGCCGGGCTCGCCCTCCCAGTGGTAGGCGACCCGGTCGCCGAGGCCGGCGGCGACGTGCCGGTCGACGGCGTTGTGGCACACGTTCAGCTTCCCGCCGACGAACCACTTGGCGTACGGCAGGTCCCACTCGAGGATCGTGTGCCAGTCCTCGTACCAGTCGAGGAGGCTGGCCGCCTGCCGGGCCCAGAAGCCCTCGTAGTCCTCGTTCGCCTCGTCGTAGAGGTCGGTCCCCACGACGAGGGCGTCGCGCGTGAAGTGCTCGGGCGGCGGGAAGGTGCGGTCCTCGATCAGGTAGTCCTCGATGGCGGCGCCGGTCGGCTCGGCCATGGCAGATCCCCCTCAGTGCGCGTCGTCAGAGCGTCGCCCACCCTACGCGGCAACGCCCGCCCGGTCGCGCCCGGGGTCACGGTCGCCACTCGAGGACGAGGAAGCCGCCCAGCCCGTCGGGGTCGAGGAGGGCCTCGGCCTCGTGGACGCGGCTGCGGGCCCGGAGCGCGGCGAGGTCGCCGATGGCGGCCCGCTCGTGCCAGGTGGCCCGCGCCGCCTCGACGAGCTCGTCGATGCCCTGGGCGCGGAGCCAGTCGGCCTGGGTGTGCACGACCTCTGGCGGGGTGCGGAGCAGGTCGAACGGCACGTCCGCGGTGATGTCCTGCGTGCCGAGCGCCTCGAGCGGCGGGGCGCCCCGCTGGTGCTGCCGGTAGGTGCGCAGCCAGGCACCGGGGCCGACCGCGGCGAGCTCGGCGGCGGGACGGCCGTAGTCGAAGGCGAGGACCATCCCGCCGGATCCGGCCACGTCGAGGGCGTCGGCCAGCCAGCCGTCGGCGCCGCGCGGGATCGGGACCCGGGCGCCGGGCGCGGCGTCCGGCACGGCGCCGTCGAGGCGCGCCGCGGTCGCCTCGTCGATCGGTCCGAGCACCTCGACGAGGGCGTCGCCGTCGACGGCGACGAGCACCTCGGCCCAGCCGTCGGCGGTGCGCTCGGCGATCCCGAACGGCAGGTTGTCGAGGAGCTCGTTGGCGACGACGAGGCACGGCCCTGGGACCCTCGGCATCGAGGCCAGGGACACGACGATCGGCCCGGGCGGCAGCACCGAGCGGTGGGGCTCCTCCGGGTCCGGCGGCGCTGCGAAGGCGACGGCCGGGTCCTCCAGGGGGAGGTGCTCGCGGTGCAGGGCTCGCTGGGCCTCGGAGGTCTCGACCAGGACGTAGCGCAGCGCTCGGGCGCAGGCCGGCTCGGCGGCGAGGACCGAGCGGGCGAGCGTTCCCGGCCCGGCGCCCGCCTCCACCACCACCGCCACCTCGGGCCGGCCCTGCGCCTCCCACCAGCGGTCGAGGGCACGGGCGAGGACGGCCCCGAACAGGGCGCCGACCTCGGGGCTCGTGACGAAGTCGCCCCGGCGCCCGGCTCGTCCGGTGCCGGTGTAGAAGCCGGCCTCGGGGTCGTAGAGCGCGAGGGCCATGACCTCGTCGAAGGGCAGGGCGCCGTGACGGGCGATCGCGGCGCGCACGGCCGCGTCGATCGGGGTCACGGCGAGCCCGCTCGGAGGGTCGGGGCGGGCGGCACGGGCCGGGGGGAGCGGAGCGTCACCGCAGCGGCTCGTGGAGGTCGAAGCGGTCGAGCTCCATGGCCTTCGTCCACGCGTCAGCTGACCTGGACGAGGTCGAGGACCGCCTGGGCGCGGGCGGCGTCGCCGACGACGTCGAGGCGGTCGAGGGGGACCCGGTGCCAGACGGCGAGGAGCAGGTCGCTGGCGGGGCCTCGCAGGGCGGCGTCCCCCTTGGCGTGGGCCCGCTCGATCTCGGCGCCGTCGGCCGTGACGCGCAGCAGCCACTCGGCGGGCTCGGCCTGGTCCTGGTCGGTGCCGTGGAGGTGCACGGTGGCCCCGACGAGCGGGGCGGGGATGGGCTCCTCGCGCCGGGCGAGGAACCGGGGCACGAAGAGCGACAGCCACTCGTCCACGCCGTCCGCGGCAAGCGGGGCGGCGATCGGCTCGGGCGCCGGATCCGGCAGGGCAGCCTCCGCGTCCCAGCGGTGCACGGCCAGCTCGTGGGCCTGGCGCCGGGCCCAGAAGGCGGCGGTGACCGGACCGACGAAGCTCTGCACCGGCTCCTCGGGGTCGTGGCGGTCGAGCTCGGCGAGGAGCACGTCGAGCGACTCCCGGTACCAGGGCAAGACGGCGGCGCCCGCCGGCGGGCCGCCCCTGCTCCCCCGCTCGGGCTCGTGCGGTGCGGCGGCGAGGTGCCTGGCGGCCCAGCGGTGGACGCGCCCCACGTGGCCGACGAGGTCCTCGACCCGCCAGTCCGGACAGGTCGGGACGGGACGGTCGAGGGCGTCGGCGGGAAGGGCGGCCAGCCGGGCTCCCTCGGCGGCGATGGCGGCGATCAGCTCCCGGTGCTCCACGGCGGCAGCCTACGGCGCGGGCCGAGGTGGCCCGGCCGCGGCGGGGGGCCGGCGACGGCGGGATCAGAGGAACGACGCGAGGTCGCCGAAGCGGGTGGCCAGGTTGCTGACGCCGAAGATCAGGGTGACGACGACGGTCATCGCCAGCGCCGCGCTGATCGAGAACGGCACCCGGACGGCGGTGCGGTCCCCGTCGGGCACGGGCTTCATCCACATCTCCCGGGCGACGTTGGCGTAGTAGTAGAGCGCGATCACCGAGTTGACGCCGACGACCACGGCGAGGGCGACGCCGGCGGCGGTGAGGTCGGGCTGGACCAGCGCCCGGAAGATGACGAACTTGCCGAGCCAGCCGCCGAGCGGCGGGATGCCAGCGAGGCTGAAGAGGAACACCGTCATCGCCACGGTCAGCACGGGGGCGTACTCGAACAGGCCGCCCCACGAGGAGATCTCGGCGCTGCGGGTCTTGCGGGCCACGGCGATCACCACGGCGAAGGCGCCCAGGTTGGTGGCCGCGTAGATCAGCAGGTAGGTGACGATCGACCGCAGGGCCCCACCGGGGTTGGAGCCCATGACGGCGAGTGGCGCCATGATGTAGCCGGCCTGGGCGATGCCCGAGTAGGCGAGCATCCGCACGATGTTGGTCTGGCGCAGGGCGATCAGGTTGCCGACGGTCATCGTGAGGGCGGCCAGCACCCAGAAGAACGGCTCGACCACGTCGTCGCGGCCGGGGAAGGCGATGAGCGCCAGCTGCAGGAGGGCGACGAAGCCCGCCGCCTTCGACGACACGGCGAGGAACGCGGTGATCGGCGTGGGCGCCCCCTCGTAGGTGTCGGGCGCCCACGTGTGGAACGGCACCGCCGACACCTTGAAGGCGAAGCCGATGAGCACGAACAGCACGCCGAGGACGAGGATCGGCTCGGCGTCGGAGGCGGCCAGCGTGGCGCCGACCTCGGCGAGCAGCGTGCTCCCGGACAGCCCGTAGAGCAGCGACATGCCGTAGAGCATGATCCCCGAGGCGAACACCCCCATGAGGAAGTACTTCACGCCGGCCTCGTTGGACCGCGGGTCCCGCTTGCGCCACCCGGCGAGCATGTACGCGGGGATCGACAGGAGCTCGAGGGCGATGAAGATCGAGATGAGGTCCCGCGCCGACGCCATGAGCGTCATGCCGAGCGTGGAGGACAGGACGAGGAAGTAGTACTCGCCCTCGTGGTAGTCGCCCTCGGCGATGTAGTTCGTCGACAGGAGGACGACGACGTAGGCGGCGAGCACGAACAGCACCTTCAGCACGAGGGCGAAGTTGTCGACGGCGTAGGCGCCCCCGAACATCGCCCGGTCGGTGCCGTCCACGGCGAGGGTGAGGACCGGGACGAGGCTGGCCAGGAGGCCGATGCCGGCCACCTGCGGGACGACGCCCCGTGAGCTCTCCGGCGTGAAGAGGTCGACGAGCAGCACGGCGACGATGGCGCCGACGAGCACGAGCTCGGGCGCGAACGCGTGCCAGTCGACCTCTGGACGGACGAAGGGCGTCCCCTGCTGGAGGAGCGTGGCGAGCATCGGTCCCTACTTGCCCAGCGCCGCGAACACGTCGCCGAGGGCGGTCATGGCGGGGTCGGACACCTGGAAGAGCAGGTGCGGGTACGCACCGAGGACGAGGATCAGGACGAGGAGCGGGAGCCAGGCCACCCACTCGTAGGAGCTGACGTCGGGGATCTCCACGTCGGCGAACTCCTCGGTGGGGGTGCCGAACGAGGTGCGCTGGTAGAGCCAGAGCAGGTAGCCGGCGGCGAGGACCGTGCCCACCGCGGCGACGACCATGTAGACCCGGAACACCTCCTCGGGCAGGCCGGCGCCGGGGTTGTAGGCGGCGAGGATGGCCGGGACCTCGCCCCAGAAGCCGGCCAGGCCGGGGAGGCCGAGCGAGGCCATCGACACGAAGCCGAGGATCCAGCCCAGCCGCGGGGCCTTGAGCAGGAGCCCGCCGAGCCGGCGGATCTCGAGGGTGTGGTACCGCTCCTTCACCGACCCGGCGACGAAGAAGAGCATGCCGGTGATGAGGCCGTGGGCCACCGAGCCGAACACGGCGGCGTTGAGGCCGAAGTCGGTGAGGGTGGAGATGCCGAGCATCACGAAGCCCATGTGGGCCACCGACGAGAAGGCGATGAGGCGCTTCATGTCGGTCTGCGCGAGGCAGCCGAGGGCGCCGTAGATGATGCCGATCACGGCGAGCAGGCCGATCCAGGGCGCCCACTCGACCGCCGCCTCGGGGAGGATCCCGAGCGCGATGCGGATGAAGCCGTAGGTGCCGAGCTTCAGGAGCACGGCCGCCAGGATCACCGAGCCCTGGGTGGGGGCCTGGGTGTGGGCGTCAGGCAGCCAGGTGTGGAACGGGAACATCGGCACCTTGATGCCGAAGCCGATGAACATGCCGCCGAAGACGAGCACCTGGGTGGACAGGGCGAGCGTGCCGGCCGCGTTGCGGGAGGCGACCTCCTCGGCGAGGCCGGTCATCGAGAACGTCTCGGCGCCCGTGAGGAAGAACAGCGCGACGAAGCTGACGAGCATCAGCGCCGAGCCGAAGAACGTGTAGACGAAGAACTTGATCGACGCGTACTGGCGCTCCTCGCCGCCCCAGACGCCGATCATGAAGTACATCGGCAGCAGGACGACCTCGAAGAAGACGAAGAAGAGGATGAGGTCCTGGGCGACGAAGCTGCCGAGCATGCCGGTGTGGAGCACCAGGATGAGGATGAGGAACGCCTTGGGGTTCCGGGGCTCGGGCAGGTGCTGGAAGCTGTAGATGATCACCAGCGGGGTGATCAGCAGCGTGAGGGCGACGAGCGGGAGGGCGAGGCCGTCGACGCCGAGCTGGTACCGGGAGCTGATGACCTCGATCCAGGACCGGTCGACCACGAACTGGAGCTCGCCGGCCCGGTCGTAGTCGAAGTCGAGCAGGATGGCCAGGCCGAAGGCGGCCGACGCCAGCGAGGTCACCAGCGCCACCAGCTTGTGGGCGCCCTCGTCGGCCTTCGGGATCAGCATCATCACCAGCGCGCCTGCCAGCGGCAGGAACACCATGAGGCTGAGCCCCCAGTCGGTCAGGAATTGGTTGTTGTCCATGGTCCCGTTCTCGGTCCTGGTTCCTAGATGACGATGATGAAGACGGCCGCGAGGACGGCGGCGCCGATGAAGAGCAGGGCGGCGTACTGCTGGACCCGGCCGGTCTGGATCTGGCGCAGGCCCTGGCCGCTGCCCTCGGCGGCGGCGCCGCTGCCGAGGACCACCTTGTCGATGACGCCCTGGTCGATCCGGTCGTAGACCCAGCGGCCGACGCCCACCGTGGCCCGACCGGCGAGGTTGACGACGGCGTCGATGACGTGCTGGTTCGTCCAGTTGGCGGCCCGGGCGATGGGACCCTTCACGCCGCCGGCGATGATGTTCGTGTAGAGGTGGTCGAAGTAGTACTTCTCCACCAGGAGGGTGTGGCCGGCCTTGGCCAGGCGGCTGCGCTGGGTGATGCCCTGGGGTCCGAGGCCCTTCCAGTACCACGCGTAGGCGAGCCCGATGCCGAGCAGGCCGATGAGCGTCGAGACGAGCGCGATGCCGATGCTGAACGTCGGGTGGTGGAACGTCTCGAGCACGCTCGGGAAGTAGCTGCCCTTGGGCTCGTAGAAGTGCTCGAAGCGCAGCGCCAGCGAGTCCGGAACGAACTCGAGCACGCCGGTGTTCGGGAGGTTGGTGAACCCGGTGACGACGGCCAGGCCGGCGAGGATGTAGAGCGGGACGAGGATGCGCGGCCCGGACTCGTGCGGGGGGTGGTGCGGGTCGGCGGCGGCACCCCGGGGCTCACCGAAGAAGGTGAGGTAGATGCAGCGGGTCATGTACGCCGCGGTCATGAAGGCGCCGATGATGCCGACCACGAGGAACGCCTTGTAGCCGCCGTCGCCGCCGAGCTGGCTGGCCCCGGCGAGGATCTCGTCCTTCGACCAGAAGCCGGCGAGCGGGAAGATGCCGATGAGGGCGCCGGTGCAGATGAGGAACGTGGCGTAGGTCTTCGGCATGAAGCGGCGCATGCCGCCCATGTCCTTGACCATGTCGAACGAGTGCACCGAGTGGGCCACCGAGCCGGATCCGAGGAACAGGCCGGCCTTGAACATGGCGTGGGTGAAGAGGTGGAAGAAGGCGGCGGTCCACGCCCCGACGCCGAGGGCCATGGCCATGTAGCCGAGCTGGGACACCGTGGAGTAGGCGAGCACCTTCTTGATGTCGGTCTGGACGAACGCCAGCCCGGCGCCGCCGACCACGGTGACGCCGCCGATCACGGCGAGGAGGTTGACGTTCGAGGTCCCGATCGACAGGCCCTGGAAGAAGACGCCGTAGAGGCGGCCGATCATGAAGATGCCAGCCACGACCATGGTGGCGGCGTGGATGAGCGCGGAGACCGGGGTGGGGCCGGCCATGGCGTCGGGCAGCCAGGTGTGCAGGATGAACTGGCCCGACTTCGACATGACCGCGGCGAGCAGCGAGCACGACGCCACCAGGAGCAGCAGGTGGTCGATGTCCCCGCCGATCGCCATCTGGTTGATCGTGAGGATGTCGAAGGACTGGTCGGCGGCGAAGAACAGGATGATCACGCCGATGATCAGGCCCATGTCGCCCACCCGGTTGGTGAGGAAGGCCTTGAGCGCGGCGTCGGAGTTCGGCTTCTCCTCCCACCAGTGGCCGATGAGGGCGAACGAGCAGAGGCCGACGAGCTCCCACATCGTGAGCATCTGCAGGGTGCTCTCGCTGATCACGAAGCCGAGCATCGACGCGGTGAACAGCGACAGGAACGCGAAGTAGTGCGTGTAGCGCCGATCGCCGTGCACGTAGTCGGTGCTGTAGACGTGCACGAGCAGCGAGATCAGCGTGACCACGAAGAGCATGAGCACGCCGGGGCCGTCGAGGAGCATGCCGGCGGTGAACTCGGTGCCGCCCGAGGACCACCAGGTCCAGGACCGGTGGACGGGCTCGACCTCGAACGCGCTGTGGCCCTCGTCCTCGGCGGCCGGCGCCGGCGCGGCGGCGGCCAGCTGGTCGGTGCTCGGGAGCGCAGCGGCCTGCTCGCCGTCGGCGAGCCCGGCCACGCCGAGGCCGTGCTCGTCGGCCCCGCCCTCGTCGTGGGTCTCGGTGGCGTGGGCCCCGTGCTCGGCGTCGTCGACCCGCTGGAACCACTGGACGTTCACCACCAGGGCCAGCACGAAGGCGATGGCGACGGCGGCGATGCCGATCTCCGAGCCCTTCCGCGGCAGGCGCTTGCCGAAGAAGAGGATCAGGAAGAAGGACGCCGCGGGGATGAGCGGGATGATCCAGGCGTTCTCGAGCATCAGGTCCTCGTCAACCCCTCAGCTGCGCCAGGTCGTCGAGGTCGACGGTGCGGCGGTTGCGGTAGATGAGCAGGACGATCGCCAGGCCCACGCCGACCTCGGCGGCGGCCACGGCGATCACGAACAGCGCGAACACGGAGGCGGCGATGTCGCCCCACATCGCCCCGAAGGCGATGAGGTTGATGTTGACCGAGTTGAGGATCAGCTCGATCGACATCAGCACGAGGACGGTGTTCTTGCGGGCGATCACGCCGTAGACGCCGATGCAGAAGAGCACGGCGCCGAGCAGGAGGAACTGGTTGAGCAGGAGATCGTCCATGCTCAGTCCTTTCTGGCGAGGACGACGGCGCCCACGAGGGCGGCGAGGAGCAGGACCGAGATCGCCTCGAAGGGCAGCAGGTACTGCCCGAAGATGGCGTCGCTGACCGTCGAGGTGTTGGACCCGTCGACGACGGCGATCCGGGTGTCGGCCGGCAGCGGCGTGCGGGACCACCCGAAGGCGTCGATCAGCGCGTAGGCCATCACCGCGAAGACGGCGACGGCGGCGACGATCCCCGACCACCAGTGGCGGTTGGTGAGGTCCTGGGACCGTCCGACCTCGGTGCGGGTCAGCATGATGCCGAACAGGAACAGCACCATGACCGCACCCAGGTAGACGAGCACCTGGGTGGCGGCCACGAACTCGGCGGCGAGCAGCACGTACTGGGCGGCGACGCCGGCCAGCACGGCCACGAGGTACAGCGCGGCGTGGACGACGTTCTTGGCCGTGACGACCCGGATCGCGCTGAGCACGATCATCGCCGCGAAGAGGTAGAAGAAGACGTTCTGAGCGACCATCAGCGGGGGACCTTCCGGACCTTCGCGACGGAGCCGGCCTCGTAGGGCTCGAACTCGGGCACGGTCTCGAACCACTCGTTCAGCCGCTCCTCGTCGTGGAGGAGGTCGGCCAGGCGGGTCTCGGAGTACTCGAACTCCGGGCTCCAGAAGAGCGCGTCGAAGGGGCACACCTCGACGCAGATCCCGCAGTACATGCACAGGGAGTAGTCGATCTCGAAGCGGTCCAGGGCGCTGACCGTGCGCTCCTTGCCGCCGGGACGCCGGGGCGGGGCCTTGGTCTTGTGGCCCTCGATGTAGATGCACCAGTCCGGGCAGCTGCGGGCGCAGAGCATGCAGACGGTGCAGTTCTCGGACTTGAGGGCGATCACGCCGCGGGCCCGCGTGACGGGCACCTCGGGCGGGCTCTTGTAGGGGTACTGGACGGTGACGGCGCCGATCGTGGGCGCCGGCAGCAGCGTCTTGATGCCCCGCTTGGGGAACATCGTCTGCAGGAAGATCCTCGCCGTCGTCTTGAGGCCGACGAAGAGGCCCTTGAGCGGGAACGAGCGGGAGCGGCGAGGCATCAGAACGCCACCTTCAGGACCATCGTGGCCAGGATGTTGACCAGGGCCAGGGGGATGAGCGCCTTCCAGGCGAAGGCCTGGAGCTGGTCCTCACGGAACCGGGGGAACGTGAAGCGGACCCAGAAGATGAGGGCGCCGACGAGCATCATCTTCACGAACAGCACGATCGGCCCGACGACGTTCATGACGTTGTCGTCGAGGTCGACGAAGGGGATCGCCCAGCCGCCGAGGAACAGCGTGGCGGCGAGGGCGGCGAAGACCGCCGCCGAGGCGAACTCGGCGATGAAGAAGAGCAGGAAGCGCATGCCCGAGTACTCGGTCATGTACCCGGTGACGAGCTCGGACTCGGCCACCGGCATGTCGAACGGCGGCTGCGCCAGCTCGGCCTGGGTGGCGATCAGGAAGACCACGAAGCCGACGAGCTGGGTGAGGATGAACGGGTTGCCGATCCCGCCCCACCCGAAGATCTCCCCCTGGTGCTGGGCGGCGACGATGCCCTGCAGGTTGAGGGTGCCGGCCTGGATGACCACGCCGACGACGGCGAGCACCATCGGCAGCTCGTAGGCGATGAGCTGGCCCGCGGCGCGGAGGCCGCCGAGGAGGGAGTACTTCGAGGCGGACGCCCAGCCGGCGATGATGATGCCGAGCACCGACAGCGACGACAGGGCCAGCGCCAGGTAGATGCCGGTGTCGACGCTGACGAAGTAGGCGTCGGGCCCGAACGGCATGACGACCACCACGAGGAAGGTGGACGCCATGATGATGTACGGGGCCAGCTTGAAGAGGGTGCGGTCGGCCCGGGCGGGGACCAGGTCCTCCTTCTGGAGCCACTTGCCCACCTCGGCGAGGAGCTGCAGCGTGCCGTGGGGGCCGGCCTCCATCGGGCCGAGCCGGCTCTGCATGTAGCTCATCATCTTGAAGAGGAAGGCGATGACGAACGTGCCGGCGCCGAGGATGACGAAGATGGCCGCGCCGAGGACGCGGAAGATCGACTGCTGCCAGTAGTTCGACCAGTCGATGGCGAGGACCGAGGAGATCACCGGTCGATGTCTCCGAGGATGAAGTAGAGGCTGCCGAGGATGGCGATGATGTCGGGCACGTACACGCCCTTCAGCAGCCAGGGCACGATCGAGATGTTGTTGAAGCTGGCCGAGCGGATCTTCACGCGGAACGGCCCGGTGTCGCCCTTCGAGACGAGGTAGTAGCCCATCTCGCCGAGCGGGTTCTCCGTGGCGACGTAGGCCTCGCCCTCGGGGACCTTGATGATGCGCGGCACCTTGGCCATGACCGGCCCGCTCGGCATCGTGTCGAGCAGCTGGTCGATGATCTTGGTGGACTCGCGGATCTCCTGGACCCGCACCCAGGACCGGGCGTAGCTGTCGCCGTCGGGGTGGGTCCAGACCTTGAAGTCGACCTGGTCGTAGGCGAGGCCGATGTTGCTGTCGCGGCGGAGGTCCCAGTCCACGCCCGAGCCGCGCAGGTTGGCGCCGGACAGGCCGTAGGACAGGGCGACGTCGGGCGGGATGATGCCGACGCCGCGCATGCGCATCTGGAAGATCTCGTTCCCGAGGACGAGGTCGTCCATGAGGTCGCAGAACTCGCGGATGCGGACCATCGCCGCCTTGGTGTCGGCGATCCAGCCCTTGGGGAGGTCGTCCTTCAGGCCGCCGATGCGGTCGAAGTTCGGGTGGAAGCGCCCGCCGGTGACGGCCTCGATCTGGTTGAGGACGAACTCCCGGTCCCGGAAGGCGAGGAAGGCCGGCGTCTGGGCGCCCACCTGGAGGGCGAGGTCGCCGATGAAGAGGCTGATGTTCGCCAGCCGGCTCATCTCGAAGAGGATCGTGCGGATCCACTTGGCCCGATCGGGGACCTCGATCTCCATGAGCTGCTCGGCAGCGAGGATGAACGGCACCTCGTTGGCGAAGCTGCCGAGCCAGTCGATGCGGTTCACCAGGGTGGTGACCTGCGGGTAGGACCGGACCTCGCAGAGCTTCTCGTAGCCGCGGTGCATGTAGCCGCAGATGACGTCGGCCGACACGACCTGCTCGCCGTCGAGGCGGGCCACGACCCGCAGCGTCCCGTGGGTGGCGGGGTGCTGCGGACCGATGTTCAGCGTCATGCCGTCTTCGGTCTCGACCTCGACGTTCACGCGGCCGTCGGCGGCCTGCGCGTTGGCGTACGCCAGCTGCTGGGCCTCGGTGAGCACGTCGGTCATGCGTCCTCGTCTCCTTCGGCGTCGTCCGCCTCGCCGGGCATGGGCTCGACGTCGACGATCCCCGGCCACGGCTTGATCACGCGAGCGAGGAGCGGGAACTCCTTGCGCAGCGGGTGACCCTCGAAGTCGCTCGGGAGGTAGATGTGGCGGAGGTCCGGGTTCCCCTCGAAGGTGATCCCGAACATCTCGTGGGTCTCGCGCTCGTGCCAGGCGGCGCCGACGTAGGTGCGGGTCCAGGTGCCGATGCGCAGGTCGTCGTCGGGCACGTCGGCCTTGAGCAGGAGCCGCAGGTCGGTGCCGGGCTTGGCCACCGACGCGAGCACCTGGAAACGGGTGTCGCCCCCGGTGTAGCCGGGGACGGCGTCGGCCCGGTCGGGCATCGGCGGCGGGAACTCGACCTCGATGGCCGCGTCCTCGTAGCGCCCGTAGGGCGAGGGCAGCCAGTCGATGGCGGAGAGGAAGTCGAAGAAGCGGAAGCCCATCCGGTGGCGGGCGACCTCGGCGGTCTCGGACCAGGCGTCGGTGGCGACCCGGACCCAGATCCCGAGCCCGGGCTTCACGAGCGAGTCGACGACGGCGTCGCCCAGCAGCTCGGTCAGCTCGGCGACGACGGCGTCGCGGCGCTCGTCGGTGGCCGGGGCCTGCTCGAGGGGGGCGTCCTCGGTGGTGGCGGCGTCGTCAGCCAACGACGATCGGCTCCTGGCCCTGCTCGCCCTTCCACCGGGCGGCCATGTCCTCGTTCTGGATCCGCGCCTGGAGCAGCGCGATGCCCTCGATCAGCGCCTCGGGCCGGGGTGGGCAGCCCGGGACGTACACGTCGACGGGGATGACCTGGTCCACGCCCTTGGTCACCGAGTAGCTGTCCCAGTAGGGACCGCCGGTGTTGGCGCAGCTGCCCATCGAGATGACGTACTTCGGATCCGGCATCTGCTCGTAGAGGCGGCGGATGGCCGGGACGATCTTGTCGGTGACGGTGCCGGAGATGATCACCAGGTCCGCCTGGCGGGGGCTGGCCGGGAACGGGATCACCCCGAGGCGCATCACGTCGTAGCGGGGCGAGGCGAACGCAGCGCCCATCTCGATGGCGCAGCACGCCAGGCCCCACTGGTAGGCCCAGACGGAGTACTTGCGGCTCAGGTTCAGCAGCTTGGTGAGCGGCTTGGGCATCTTGCCGCTCTCGACGAGGCCCATCAGGCCCCGACCGTCCGAGGCGTCACAGCCATCGCAGGACCTTCTTCCTCCACGCGTAGACCAGTCCCAGCGCCAGGATCAGGATGAAGATGGCCATCTCGACGAGGCCGAACCAGCCGTAGGCGTCCACCCGGGTGGCGAAGGGGAAGACGAACACCGCCTCCACGTCGAAGAGCACGAAGAGGAGGGCGAAGATGTAGTACCGGATCTGGCTCTGGCCCCAGGAGGTGCCCACCGGGTCCACGCCGGACTCGTAGTTGATGTACTTCTCCGCCTGGGGGCGGTTCGGCCGAACGAGCGCCCCGATGCCCATGAGCAGGGCCACGAGCCCGGCGCCCACGAGGCCGAAGATGCCCACCGTGAGGTAGTCGCGGAGGAGATCGGACACGGCGAGGGAGCCTAGTGAAGGCGTGAACGAGCGTCCAAGATGGCCGTCAGCCCGCCGTTTCCCGGCCTCGGGCTCGCCGTCAGGGCACCCGGAAGCGCACCGAGCGGGCGGTGACGGCGCTCCCGTCGCCGGTCCAGACGGCCACGGTGAGGACGTGCTCGCCGCTCGCCAGGGACCCGGGCCGGTACCCGCAGCGCCGTCCGGTCCCGCCCTCCAGCTCGGTGAGCTCGGTGCCCGGCGAGGTGCCGCAGGTCACGACCGGACCGTCGTCGACCCGGAGCACCGGGGCGCCGGCGCCGGCGGGGACGACGACGACGAGCTCGGCGTCGCGCTCGACGGCCGCAGGGGTCCCGTCGGCGGCCGGATCGTCGGGGACGACGAGCTCGACCGGGCCCACCTCGGCGTGGAGCTCGACGCGCAGGTCGCCGGCGACTCGGCGGATCGGGAACGCGTCGGCGCGGGCCTGGCGCGCGCCCTCCTGGTCGATCACCCCGACGAGGGTGACCACCGCCAGCGAGCCGTCGACGAGGGGCGTGACGAGGACCTGGTCCGCGGTGCCGGCCGCCCAGGCCCCGTAGCCCTCGGCGAAGGCCGTGCGCTCGGCCGCGAACGCGTCCCGGGAGCCCCAGCGGGCCTGTGAGCCGGGACCGAGGAGCGACCAGGCGGTGTCCACGTCACCGGCGGCGAGGGCCTGCACCCAGTCGACGACGACCTGCGCCTCGGGGTCGTCGGTCGCGACGAGCGGGCCGGGCGGCTCGGGGTCGGCGGCCTCGGGGGCCTGGAGGGCGGTGGCCTCCGGATCGGCGTGCTCGTCGGGGGCCTCGCCGCCCGTGCGGGAGCGCAGGAGGGCCGAGCCGGCCACGACGACCACCACCGCGGCGGCGACCGCCAGCGCGCTGAGGACGAGGTTCGACGGCCGGCGCATGGCGGCGGGGATCACCCGGAGCTCGGGCTCGAGGGCGACGATCGGGACCGCGGCGGTGTCGGGGTCGGCCGGCTCCTCGACCGCGGGGGCGGCGGGCGGCGGCGCCGTCCGCGTGGGCGCCTCCTCGGCGAGGCGGGCGTCGAGCCGGTCCCAGAAGCCCGGCTGGTGATCGGGGATCGGGAGGAGCCGCAACGCCGTCTCGACGACACGGTCGCGCATCGGGGCGTCGTGGTCGCTCATCCCACCTCCTCCCCCAGGGTCTTGCGCAGGGCGGCGCGGGCGCGGTGGAGCCGGGAGGCCACCGTGCCGGGAGCCACGCCGAGGATCGACGCCGCCTCCTGGTGGTCGAAGCCCTCGGCGTCGACGAGCACGACCGTGATCCGCTGGCTCTCGGGCAGGGCGGCGAGGGCGGTCCGCACCGCCTCGGCGGCGCTGACCACCCGCTCGGGGCCGGGCTCGCGGGACTCGGGCTCGACCGGGTCGTCGCTGGCCACGGGGGTCCGCTTGCGGCGGCGGAGCTCGTCGATGCAGGCGTTGTAGGTGATGCGGTAGAGCCAGGTGCCGAAGCTGCTGCCGACCTTGAAGCGGTCGAGGGCCCGGTAGGCCTTGACGTACGCCTCCTGCAGCACGTCGTCCATGGCGTGCCGGTCGGCGAGGAGCCGGTAGGCCAGGCCCCGCATCCGGTCGTCGTGGCGGCGCACGAGCACGCCGAAGGCGCTCCGGTCACCGGCCCGCGCCCGCTCGATGAGCTCCGGTTCGGTGAGGTGGTCGACGCTCGGCATCACGGGGGAGGGCGCGCGGGAGCCACGCGGTGGGGGGCTCGGCGGGCGGGGGTTCGATGGTACGGGTGCCTCCGGCCGGGTCGCACGTCGCCCCCGGTGCGCCCCGGTGACGGGCCGGGCGGCGGGGACGCTCGGGGTCCCCCGGGCGGGCGTCGCCACCGCCATCAGTAGACGAGCACCGGGGTGCCGACGGTGGCCAGCCCGGAGGACCACAGCAGGTCCATCGCCGCGTTGGTGACGCGGGCGCAGCCGTGCGAGGCGGGGTGGGCGGGGATGCTGCCCGAGCCGTGCACGGCGATGCCCCCGTTGAAGTACTTCGGGCGGTAGAGGGTGCCGAGCGGGGCCTGGCGGAGCCCGTCGATCTCCCGCTGGATCGTGAACCGGCCCGTGGGCGTGGTGGCCACGGCCGTCCCACCGCCCGGATTCGCGTAGGCCTCCCCGTTGCCGGTCGACGTGTTGATCACCCAGCGGGTCTGCCCCCCCTCGACCACGATCAGGATCTGGCGGGCCAGGTCGATCTCGAGGTGGGTGCCGGCCGGCTCCCGCGGCGCCACCCGGGACGCGCCGTCGAGCGCCGCGAGGGTCACGGGCCCCGCCGTCCCGTCGCGGCCGAGGCCCTCGGCCTTCTGGAAGGCCATGACCGCCTGGCGGGTGAGCTGGCCGTAGCGGCCGTCCGGGGTGCCGAGCCAGTAGCCCAGCTCGCTCAGGCGCTCCTGGAGGGCGTGGACGGCCGGGCCGGACTCGCCCAGCTCGAGGGTGCCGTCCGCGTCGGCGGCCGGCACCGTGGTCGTCGTGGGGGCTTCGGTGGTCGTGGTGGTGGGCGCCGTGGTGGTGGTCGTCGGGGCCTCGGTGGTGGGCGCCGCGGTGGTCGAGGTCGATCCCGGGACCTCGCTGGTGCGGCGATCCAGGGGCACGACACCGGAGGCGAGCAGGCCGCCCCCGACGCCGAGCACGGCGACCAGGGCCAGTGCGGGCAGCACCGGGCGGTGACGGCGGCGGGTTCGGCGACGACGGGCGGTGGGCACGGGCGGTCCTCGGCTCGTGGGACGGGGGACGGCTCCCTGCCGTCCACTCGGTTGGACGCTGGCGATCGCCGATCCGTTCCCTCGGTCGGACCACCAGCACCGGCCGCGACGCCGCGCGGTGCGTGCCCGGTAGCATGCGCTGCGTGGGCGACGATGGCAATGGGGACCTGCCCGACGCCGCGTTCCGGAAGATCGTCGAGACGATCTCGATCCCGGTCCTGGTGATCGCCGGAGACGGCACGATCACCTACTTCGGCGGGGCCGCCCCGCGCGAGTTCGGGGCCAAGCCGAGCGAGATCGTCGGCACGAACATCGTCGAGCACCTCCCACCGGACCAGGTGGACGACGCCATCGCCACGATGGGGGACCTGATCGCCCACGAGGACGTGGGCCTCGGGGTGCCGCCCGTGTACCAGATCATGCGCCCGGACGGCACCGGGACGTGGCGGTCGATCGGGGCCGTCCCGCTGCTCGACGACCCGGACGTGCAGGGCGTCGTCATGTACTTCATGGCCTTCGACGCGCAGCTCCACCTCGACGAGTCCCTCGCGGCGCTGCTCGCCGGTGAGCCGCTCCCCCACGTGCTGGACCGCCTGTCCAAGGCCATGGCCGCCTTCTTCGAGGCGCCCGGGGCGGCGATCCACTGGGGCTTCAGCGAGGAGCGCTTCGCCGGGACGGCGGCGTCGGGGGTGCCCGAGGCGTGCCTGGCGGCCGCGCCTGCGCCCTGGGCGGAGGTGGCCCGCACCGGCGAGCCCCGGTACCTGCGGACCGAGGAGCTGCCGTCACCGGCCGCCGAAGCCGCCCTCGACGCGGGCCTGTCGGGGCTGTGGGTGCTGCCGGTCCCGCCCCACACGTCGGTCGGCCCGGCGGTCCTGACGATCTGGCGCGACGCGCCGCACCCGCCCGTCACGGCCCACGAGTCCGTGATCGCCCGGTGCCTGCGGTACGTCCAGCTCGTGCTCGTCCGCCAGGCCGAGCACGACCAGCTCCGCCACCTCGCCGACCACGACCCGCTCACCGGCACCGCCAACCGGGCCCGGTTCCGCCACCGGCTCGAGCGGGCCCTCGAGACCGGGGGGCCGACCACGCTGCTCTACTGCGACATGGACCGGTTCAAGGCCGTGAACGACCGACTCGGCCACCAGGCCGGCGACAGCCTCCTCGTCGAGGTGGTGGGCCGGCTTCGCCAGGTGCTGCGCCCGAGCGACGAGCTCGCCCGCATCGGTGGCGACGAGTTCACCGTGCTGCTGCGGGGCGACGCCACCACCGCCGAGGAGGTGGCGCGGCGCCTCGTCGCCGAGACCGAGCGGCCCTTCGAGGTGTCCGGGGTCCAGGTCGGCGTGGGGCTCTCGGTCGGGATCGCCCAGGCCCGGCCGGGCGACACCCCGGACTCGCTCGTCCGCCGGGCCGACGCCGCGCTCTACGAGGCCAAGCGCTCCCCCGACACCCAGGTGGTCGTGGCCCCCTGACCGGGCGCCCCGACCAGAGCTGCGGCCCTACGGGAGGGTGAGCGCGTCGGCGGCGGCCTCGGCGGCGGGCGCGTCGACGAGCACGGGCGTGGCGTCGCCAGCGGGGTCGGCGAGCGTGCTCGGGAAGATGCCGGCGACGAGGGTGACGACCGCACACAGGGCGACGGCCAGCCCGGCGGTGAACGGCACCGGGATGGCCCGCCGCTCGCGGCCCTCCTCCACCGGCTCCATGTAGAGCGCCACGACGATCCGCAGGTAGATGAACACGGAGATCACCGAGGCGACCATCGCCACCAGGGCGAGGATCGTGGAGCCGGCATCGACGGCGGCGCTGATCACGTAGAACTTGGCGAAGAAGCCCGAGGTGAGCGGGATGCCGCCCTGGGCGAAGAGGAACAGGGCGAACACGAGGGCCAGCCCCGGCCGGTCCTTGGCGAGGCCGCGGTAGTCGTCGAGGTGGTGGCCGACGTCGCCCTTGCGGCCGACGAGGGTGACGATCCCGAAGCTGCCGGCGACCATGAACGTGTAGGAGGCCAGGTAGAAGAGGGCCGCCTTGGCCCCCTGCTCCGTCGCGGCCTGGACGCCGACGAGCACGAACCCGGCATGGCTGATCGAGGAGTAGGCGAGCAGCCGCTTCACGTCGGTCTGCACGACGGCGAGCACCGAGCCGACGACGAGCGTGGCGACGGCGAGGGCGTAGACGATCGGCTGCCAGTCGAGCCGGTAGGCCGGGAAGCCGAGGTAGAAGACCCGGATCAGGCCGGCGAAGCCGGCGACCTTCACCCCGGAGGCCATCCACACGACCGTCGGCGACGGCGCGCCCTGGTACACGTCGGGGGTCCAGGCGTGGAACGGCACCGCGGCGACCTTGAAGCCGAAGCCGACGAGCAGGAGCGCGAGGCCGGCCAGCACGAGCCCGGCCTCGGCGAGGACGGTGCCGGACAGGAAGGCGGAGATGTCGATCAGGCTCGTGGAGCCGGTGCCGCCGTAGACGAGGGCGATGCCGTAGAGCAGGATCGCCGAGGCGAAGGCGCCGAGCACGAAGTACTTGACGCCGGCCTCCTGCGAGGTGGTGCGGCGCAGGTGCATGGCGGCGAGCACGTACACGGCGAGCGAGAGGACCTCGAGGCCGAGGAAGGTGACGATGAGGTCGTTGCTCGACGCCATGATCACGCCGCCGGCGGCGGACAGCAGGACGAGCACGAACGGCTCGGCCCCGTCGAGGCCCTCCCGGCGCAGCCACGGGTCGAGGCTCAGCGCGGCGAGCACGGCGGCCAGGCCGAGCACGACCGTGGTGAACACGGAGAACCCGTCGACGCCGAGCGCGCCGCCGAGCGTGGAGAACGGGCCCTCGTCCTGCACCCGGCTCCACAGCGGCAAGGCGGTGAGGATGGCGCCGCCGGCGATGACGGTGGTGGCGAGGGCGTAGGTGCCCCGCAGGGTCCGCCCGTGGCGGAGGGCGTCGGCGACCATGAGGACGAGCGCGCCGCACACCAGCACGAGGAGCGGCGCGAGGGCCGACCACGCCACCTCCACCCCGGCGATGGGGTCGGGCGCCTGGTCGGTGGGCTGCGACGCGAAGGCGAGCAGAGCGCCCATCAGCCGTGGTCCTCCTCGTTGTCGCCGGTCTGGTCGTCGCGGTCACCGGTGCCGCTGAAGCCCACGGCGGCCACCTCGGGCTCCTCGTAGTCGGCGTGGTCCTCGATGTGGGCGACGAGGCGCTGCACCGCGGGCTCGATGCGCTCGAGCATCGGCTTGGGGTAGACGCCGAGGAACACGATGAGCCCGACGAGCGGCGCCATCACGAGGCCCTCCCGCCAGGTCATGTCGGGCACGTCGGCGTTCTCCTCGTCGGGGGTGCCGTGGAAGACCCGCTGGTAGGCCCACAGGAGGTAGAGGGCGGCGAGGATGACGCCGGTGGCGGCGACGACGGTCCACCACCGCCGGGTCAGGAACGAGCCGACGAGGATCAGGAACTCGCCGACGAACCCGTTGAGCCCGGGCAGGCCGATCGAGCTGAGCATGACGAGCGTGAACACCGCGGCGAGGACCGGAGCCGACTTCTGCAGGCCCTTGAGCGCGGCGATCTCGCGGGTGTGGCGCCGCTCGTAGATCATCCCGACGAGGAGGAAGAGGGCGCCGGTCGAGAGCCCGTGGTTCACCATCTGCAGCACGCTGCCCTCGAGGCCCTGGGTGGTGAGGGCGAAGGTGCCGAGGGCGATGAAGCCGAGGTGGGCGACCGACGAGTAGGCGACGAGGCGCTTCAGGTCGCGCTGCATCGCCGCGACGATGGCGCCGTAGACGATCCCGATGACGCCGAGGGTGACGAAGGTCGGCGCGAAGAACACCGTGGCGTCGGGGAAGAGGTAGAGGCCGAGGCGGACGAACCCGTAGGTGCCGAGCTTGAGCAGCACGCCGGCGAGGATCACCGAGCCGGCGGTGGGCGCCTGGGTGTGGGCGTCGGGCAGCCAGGTGTGCAGCGGGAAGAGCGGCACCTTCACGGCGAACGCCACGGCGAACGCGAGGAACAGCCACCGAGCCGCGCTCCAGTCGAACGGGTTGGCGCTCGTGGAGTCGTCGCGCACGTGCTGGGCCTCGGCGATCCGCACGAGGTCGAAGTCGAGGCCCGGCTCCTCGAGGGCCGCGATCTCGGCGTCGGCGGCGGCCTGGATCTCGTCGGCCTGCGCCGAAAGCTGCTCGAACGTGCGCCGGGACTCGGGGTCCTCCGGGTCGAGGCCCCGGGCCTGCTCGGCCAGCTCCGCGATGTCGGCGTCGGCGGTGGCCTGGATCTCGGCCACCCGCACCTGGTGCTCCTCGACCGCGCCGTCGCGGTGCAAGAAGGCGAGGGCGACGATGCCGACGAGCATGAACGCCGAGCCGACCATCGTGAAGATGAAGAACTTCAGGGCGGCGTAGATGCGCTCGCCGTAGCCCCAGCCCCCGATGAGGAAGTACATCGGGACGAGGACGATCTCGAAGAAGACGAAGAAGACGAACAGGTCGAGCGCGCAGAACACGCCGATGCAGCCGCCCTGCAGGACGAGCAGCCACGCGTAGTACGGCTTCGGGTCGTGGCTGGGGGTGACGGCGAGGATGGCCAGCGGGAACAGCAGGCCCGACAGCACGACGAGGAACAGCGAGATGCCGTCGATGCCGAGGTGCCACGAGATCCCGAAGTCGCCGATCCAGGTCTCGTCGACCTCGAACTGGAAGCCGGCCTCGGACGCCTCGAAGGCGGCGAGCAGCCAGACGGTGACGGCGCCGGTGATCGTGGCGAACGCGAGGGCCACGCCGCGGTGCAGCTCGGTGCGGGCGGCGGGCACGAGCGCCACGCACAGCGCCCCGATGAACGGCAGCGCCACCGCCACGGTGAGCGGCGAGGAGGCGACGGCGTGGGCGCCTTCGGCAGCGAGGATCGAGGTGAGCATCAGAACGAGACCCGGGTGAGGAAGTAGGCGAGGAGCACCACGGCGCCGACGGCGATGCCGAGGGCGTAGGACCGGACGTAGCCCGGCTGGAGGGTGCGCAGCCCTCGGCCGCCGGTGCGGACGAGCGTGGCCACGCCGTTGACGGCGCCGTCGATCACGCCCTTGTCGAAGTCGGCGAGGGCCTGGAAGGCGGCGCGGCCCGGGCCGCCCATGAAGGCGGTGATCGTCGAGTCGTAGTACCAGCCGTTGGCGAGGACCTCGGGCTCGACCGGCTCGACCCGCTTCTGCAGGTACACGGCGACGGCACCGGCGATGCCCACGAGGCTGGCGACCACGGCGACGACGGCGAGCAGGACCTTGGTGCCCGTCTCGACGTCGACGTGGGCCTCGTTGCCGTGCAGGACCGGCTCGAGCCAGTGGCCGAGGAGGTGCAGGTCGGGGGTGAACGGCAGGTTGAGCCCCCCGCCGACGACGGCCAGGACGGCCAGCACGACGAGCGGTGCGGTCATGAGCCACGGCGACTCGTGGGGCTCGTGCCCGTGGCCGTGGGCCTCGGCGGCGGGCTCGTCGGCCTCGGGCTGGGCGCTGGCCCCGGCGTCGCCGGTCGCCCCGAGCGCGGCGGGCTCGCGGAAGCGCTCCTCGCCGAAGAACACGAGGAAGACCTGGCGGCTCATGTAGAACGCGGTGAGCAGGGCGGTGAGCAGCCCGAGCGCCCACAGCACCGGGTTGGCGTCGAAGGCGTAGAGCAGGATCTCGTCCTTCGACCAGAAGCCGGCGAAGGGCGGCACGCCGGCGATGGCCAGCCACCCGACGATGAACGTGCCGGCGGTGATCGGCATGTACGTGCGCAGGTTGCCCATGCGGCGCATGTCCTGCTCGTCGCCCATGCCGTGGATGACCGAGCCGGAGCCGAGGAAGAGCAGCGCCTTGAAGAAGGCGTGGGTGACCATGTGGAAGATGGCCGCCACGTAGGCCCCGGTGCCGACGGCGAGGAACATGTAGCCGAGCTGGCTGACCGTCGAGTAGGCGAGGACCTTCTTGATGTCGTTCTGGGCGACGGCGATCGTGGCCGCGAAGAGGGCGGTGATCACGCCGACCCAGGCGATCACGTCGGGGGCCCAGTCGTAGGCCTGGGCGAGGATCGGGTTGACCCGGGTCATGAGGAACACGCCCGAGGTGACCATCGTCGCGGCGTGGATGAGCGCCGAGACCGGGGTGGGGCCGGCCATGGCGTCGGGGAGCCAGACGAAGAGGGGCAGCTGGGCCGACTTGCCGCAGGCGCCGACGAAGAGGAGCAGCGCGATGGCGGTGGCGGTGACCGGGGCGATGCCGCCGGCCTCCTCGGCGAGGGTGGTGTAGCTGAGCGACCCGACGGTGGCGAAGGCCAGGAACATGGCCAGCATGAAGCCCCAGTCGCCGATGCGGTTGGTGACGAACGCCTTCTTGCCGGCCGACGCGTTCTCGTCCTTCTCGAACCAGAAGGAGATGAGGAAGTACGAGCAGGCGCCCACGCCCTCCCAGCCGAGGAAGGTGACGAGCAGGTTGTCGCCCAGCACCAGCATCAGCATCGAGAAGACGAAGAGGTTCAGGTAGACGAAGAACTTCGAGAAGCGCTCGTCCCCGTGCATGTAGCCGATCGAGTACAGGTGGATGAGCGAGCCGATCCCGGTCACGAAGAGCGCCATCGTGATCGACAGCGGGTCGGCGAGGAGGGCGAGGTCGACGCGCAGCCCGCCGGCGGGGATCCACTCGAAGAGGGTGACGACGTGGCTGCGGCTGTGCTCGTCCTCGGCGAGGAGGCCGACGAACACGACGACGGTGGCGAGGAACGAGCCGGCCGCGGCGAGGGTGGCCACCCAGCCGGCGCCGGGCTCGCCGAGGCGGCGTCCGACGACGACGAGCAGCAGGAAGCCGGCCAGCGGCAGGGCGGGGATGAGCCAGACGAGATCGAGCATGGTGCGGGGTCAGCCCTTCAGGACGGTCAGGTCGTCGGCCGTGGCCGTGGGCTGCTTGCGGAGGAGGGCCACGATGATCCCGAGCCCGACGACGACCTCGGCGGCGGCCACGACGAGCACGAAGACCACGGTGGTCATCCCGTGCACGTCGCGCAGCATGCGGGAGAACGTGACGAAGGTGAGGGTGACGGCGTTGAGCATGAGCTCGACGCACATGAACATGACCAGCGGGTTGCGGCGCACCAGGAGGCCCACCGCCCCGATCGTGAAGATCAGGGAGCCGAGGACCAGGTACCAGGCGGGGGTGACCTCCGCGACGGCCAGCATCAGGCCTGCACCTCCTCGTCGTGGGCGGCGGCCGGGGAGTCCTCGGCGCCTTCGGCGGCCCGGGCGGCGCGGGCCTCGAGCTCGGCCCGGTGCGCCTCGACGAGCGGGTCCTCGACGAGCTCGTCGCGCCGGACCCGGCGGGACAGCATCACCGCGCCGACGATGGCGATGACGAGCAGCACCGAGGTGATCTCGAAGGCGAAGAGGTGGTCGGTGAAGAGCGACTCGCCGATCTGCTCGATGTCGGCCACGCCCTCGGCGATCTCGTTCGGCGCCCCGGCCTGGGGCCGGGCGCCGGTGGCCTCGCCGGAGGTGGAGGCGAACGCGATCAGCGTGAGCGCGAGCGCGGCGATCCCCACGATGGCAGCGCCGAGGCGCTGGCCACGGATCGGCTCGACGGTGAGGTCCTCGGCCCGGTCGACGCCGAGGAGCATGAGCACGAAGAGGAAGAGGATGACGATCGCGCCGGCGTAGACGATGACCTGCACCGCGGCCAGGAAGTGGGCCTCCTGGGCGATGAAGAGCACGGCGATGCCGAACAGCGTGGCCACGAGCGACAGGGCCGCGTGGACGGGGTTGCGGTTCACGATCACCCCGACCGCGCCGCCGAGGCAGATGGCCCCGGCGACGAGGAAGACGATCAGCTCGACCATCAGTGGTGACCCCCGTCGGCGTGGTCGGCGGGCGCGGCGTCGGGGGCTCCCGCCTCGTCCTCCTGCTGCTCGGCCCGCTGGCCCTGCTCGGGCGGCTTCACGCCGAAGCCGAGCTCGCCGGACCAGCCGACGCGCCCGACGAAGTCGGCGTCGCCGCTCGGCGCGGTGGCCCGCACCCAGGCGGAGCTCCAAGCCGCGACGCGGTCGAGGTCGGACCAGTCCTCCCACGGCAGCTGCTGGGGGAGGCCGTCGTCGCCGACGACCAGCTCGGCCTTGGTGTAGATCGCGTCCTGGCGGTTCGTGAACGAGAACTCGAAGAGCTTCGTCTCGGTGATCGCCTCGGTGGGACAGGCCTCCACGCACAGGTCGCAGTGGATGCAGCGGAGGTAGTTGATCTCGTAGACGAAGCCGTACCGCTCCCCCGGCGACACCGGGTCGTCGGGCGGGTTGTCGGCGCCGCGCACGTAGATGCAGCGGGCCGGGCACACGCCGGCGCACAGCTCGCACCCGATGCACTTCTCCATCCCGTCCTCGTACCGGTTGAGGACGTGGCGCCCGTGCATCCGGACCGGCTTCTCGCGCTTGGGGCCCTGGTCCTTGACGTACGGGACGGTCTCGGTGCGGCCCGAGCGGGTGCCCTTGAACAGCTTCTTGAAGCTGACGGCGAAGCCCTCGAGGTAGCCCATCAGTGCACCCCCTCAGGGTCGAGCTCGCGGCGGCGCTGGGCGGTGCGGATCGCGGCGACGAGCCCGCCGTAGCCGGCGACCATCACGACGACGGCGACGACCACGACGAGCGGCAGGTTCCAGCCCTCGTCGCGGGCGACGTTGACCGCCGCGAGCAGGAGCAGCCAGCCCAGGGCGAGGGGGATGAGGACCTTCCAGCCGAGGTCCATGAGCTGGTCGTAGCGGAACCGCGGCAGCGTGGTGCGGAACCACACGAACATGAAGCAGAAGACGAGGACCTTGAGCACGAACCAGATCGGCCCCCAGATCCAGTCGGGACCGAAGAGGGTCGGGCCGGCCGGACCGCCGAGGAACAGGGTGACGATGATCCCGGACATCGTCACGACGTTCATGAACTCGGCCAGGTAGAAGAGCGCGAACCGGATCGAGGAGTACTCGGTGTGGAAGCCGCCGACCAGCTCCTGCTCGGCCTCGACGAGGTCGAACGGCGGCCGGTTGAGCTCGGCGGTCGCGGCGATCACGAAGATCACGAACGGCACCACGCCGGCGACGATCAGGTTCCAGCTCGGGACGATCCCGAGGAAGCCCTCGCCGGCCTGGCTCATCACGATGTCGTGGGTCGACAGCGAGCCGCTGAGCAGCACCACCGACACGACCGACAGGCCGAGGGCGGCCTCGTAGGAGACCATCTGGGCGGTGGCCCGCACGGAGCCGAGCAGCGGGTACTTCGAGCCTGACGACCAGCCGGCCAGCATCACGCCGTACACGGCGATCGAGGACATGGCCAGCACGAGCAGGATCCCGATGGGCGGGTCGGCCAGCTGCAGGTACGTGTGGTTGCCGAAGATCTCGACGGTGCCCTGCTTCTCCTCGGTGAACACGCCGCCGATCGGCACCACCGAGAAGGTCACGAAGGCCGGGACCATCGCCAGGAACGGCGCGATGGCGAACACGACGCGGTCGGCCCGGTCCGGCACGAGGTCCTCCTTGAAGAAGAACTTGGTGCCGTCGGCCAGGGTCTGGAAGAGGCCGAAGGGGCCGGCGCGGTTGGGGCCGAGGCGGTTCGACATGTCCGCGTGGACCTTGCGCTCGAACCAGATCATGAGCATCACGGCCACGAGGATCAGCGCGAAGGTCACGACGACCTTCAGCAGCACGATCATGACGATGCCGAAGTCGACGTCGCCGACGAGGAGCGGATCGAGCGCGAGCAGCCTCATGCCCGCTCCACCCGGACGTCGGTGACCGCCTCGCCGGCGGTCAGGAGCGTGCCGATGGCCGGCCCGGGCTGGTTGACCAGGACGGCGGCCGAGCCCCTCGGGACGCTGGCGTCGGGGACGGCGGGCAGCTGCACGGCGCCGGCCGCGGCGGTGAGCGTGACGCTGGCGCCGGCCTCGATGCCCAGCCGGTCGAAGTCGTGGGGGTGCAGGTGCACGGCGTTCTCCGTGACGAGCCCCGCCAGGGACGGCGAGTGCTGGACGAGGGTCCCGAGGTCGTAGAGCTTGCGGGTGGCGACGAGCCGCAGCGAGTACGCGTCGGGGGCGGGGGCGCTGGCTCCGCCGGAGGGCTGGAGGCGCACGAGCGCGGGCCGGGCCGCGGCGGCGGGCTCGCTGGGCTCGTCGGCGCCGGCGGCGTCCGCCACGGCCTCGGCCTGGGCCTCGGTGGCCTCGGCCTCCGCGTCGACCTTGGCCTCGGCGTCGTCGGCGGCCTCGGCGGCCACCGCGGCCTCGCCGGCCGCCTCGGCGACGCCCGAGTCGCTCTCGCCCTCGTGGGCGGGCCCGCTCGGCGCGGCGCCCTCGGTGGAGGAGACCTCGTCGGGCGCGGCCTGCGGCGGGCCGGCGAGCGGCACGACGACGCCGTCGCGGGCGTCGTGGCTGTGGAGCACCTCGAGGGTGAGGCCGGCGTGGCTGGGGGCCAGCGCCTCGATCTCGGTCCAGATGTCCTCCACCGAGCCGAACCCGAGGTCGGCGCCGAGCAGCCGGGCGAGGTCGACCGCGATCATCCAGTCGTCGCGGGCGGTGCCCGGCGCGGTGACCTTGCGGGCGACGGTGCTGACGCGACCCTCGAGGTTGGTGGTGGTGCCGTCGACCTCGGTGTAGCCGGCGGCGGGGAGCACGACGTCGGCCTGGCGGTTGCTCGCGTTCGGCAGCTGGTCGATGGCGATCACGGTGCGGGCGCCGGCGAGGGCCTTGGTGGCGAGCGCCCGGTCGGGCACGTCGGCCAGCGGGTCGGCGCCCACCAGGACGAGCACGTCGACCTTGCCGGCGGCGGCGGCCTCGAGGATGCCGATGGCGTCGTGGCCCCGCGCTGCGGGCACGGTCGGCCAGCCGCCGTCGCGGAACCACGGCCCGGCGTCCTCGAGGGTGGTGCGACCGGGCAGGAGGCCCGGGGCCAGGCCCATGTCGAGCGCCCCGTGGACGTTGGCCCGGCGCAGCGCGGAGAGGAAGCGGACCTCGGGGTGGGCGGCGTGGATCGCCTCGGCGGCGGCGACGGCGCCGGCGCCGGAGTCGGCGAGGTTGGCTCGGCCGAGCACGACGGTGACCGAGCCGGCCTCGAGGAGCGCCGCGGCGGCGGCCAGGGCCTCGGCGGGGACGCCGCCGGCGTCCTGGGTGCCGCCGGCGAGCAGCGCCTGGACGACCTCGCCCTCGGTGCCGGGCCGGTGCAGCAGGGTCGCGGCGGCGAGGTCACTGATCGAGCTCCGGCGGGGCGCGAGCTCGACGATCCGCACCCCGTCGTGGCGCACGGCGTGGCGGAGGCGCAAGAAGAGGACCGGCAGCTCCTCCTTCACGTCGGGCCCGATGAGCAGGACCGTGCCGCCGGGGGCGCAGACCTGGTCGATCGTGGCCTTCGGCAGGCCGAGCACGACCTCGGCCGGGAGGCCGTCGCCCAGCTGGGCGTCGACGTGGTCGGTGCCGAGCACGCCCTTGGCCAGCTTGGCCCAGGCGTAGGCGCTCTCGTTGGTGAGCCGGGCACCGCCGAGGACGGCGATCCGGTCGGGGTCGGCGTCGCGCAGGGCGGCGGCGGCCTTGGCCAGCGCCGCGCCCCAGCCGGCTTCGACGAGCTCGTCGCCGGCGCGCACGAGCGGCGTGCGGAGCCGGGCCTCGCTGGTCTGGGCCTGGTAGTCGAAGCGCCCCTTGTCGCAGAGCCAGCCCCAGTTGACCGGGTCGACGTCGACGCCGAGGTAGCGGGTGACCTCGTTGCGGCTCGACTGGACGACCACGCGGCAGCCGACCGAGCAGGACGTGCAGGTGCTCTCCACCTGGTCGAGGTCCCAGGGCCGGGCCTTGAACCGGTACGGCCGGGCGGTGAGCGCCCCGACGGGGCAGATCTGCACGGTGTTGCCGCTGAAGTAGCTGGCGAAGGGGTGGTCCGGGAAGGTGTTGACCTGGGTCTGGTTGCCCCGGTCGATGAAGTGGATCAGCGCGTCGCCGGCCACGTCCTTCGCGAACCGGGTGCAGCGGTCGCAGAGGATGCAGCGCTCGCGGTCGAGGTCGACGAGGTCGCTGATCGGGATCGGCTTGGCGTAGTGCCGCTTCTCCTCGACGAGGCGGCTCTCGCCGGGGCCGTAGGCCATCGTCTGGTCCTGCAGCGGGCACTCGCCGCCCTTGTCGCAGACCGGGCAGTCGAGCGGGTGGTTGAGCAGCAGGAACTCGAGGACGCCCTCCTGGGCCTTCTTCGTGACGGCGCTCTCGGTGTCGACGACCATGTCCGGCGCGACGGGGATCATGCAGGAGGGCTGCAGGGCCGGGCCGCGACCGGTGTCGATCTCGACGATGCACATGCGGCACATGCCCACCGGCTCCATCCGCGGGTGGTAGCAGAACCGCGGGATGTAGGTGCCGTTGCGCTCGGCGGCGTCGATGACGAGCTCGCCGGGGGTGGCCTCGACCTGCTTGCCGTTGATCGTGAGGACCACGGTCTCGGGGGCCTGGGCGTCAGACACCGGCGACCTCGCTCGAGCTGTCGGGGGCGGGGGTGTAGGCGGCGCCGCTGATCGTGACCGGCAGCTCGCCGTCGCCACCGCCGCAGGCGGCGACGAACTCGTCCTTGAAGCGGACGATCGCGGAGGCGATCGGCGACACCGCGGACGGCCCGAGCGGGCAGATCGTCGTCTGCTTCGGGGGCCAGGCGATGCCGGGGCTGATGTTGTCGCACACGTCGAGGAGCAGGGCGATGTCCTCGGGGCGGCCGTGGCCGTCGACGATGCGGCGCAGGATCCGCTCGAGCCAGGTGGTGCCCTCCCGGCACGGGGTGCACTTGCCGCAGGACTCGCGGGCGAAGAAGCGCACCACCCGCCAGGCCGCCTTCACGGCGTCGGTGGTGTGGTCCATCACGACGATGGCGCCGGAGCCGAGCATCGACCCCGCCGCGCCGACGGCGCCGGCCTCGAGCGGCAGGTCGAGGTGCTCCTCGTAGAACCAGGGAGCGGACGCGCCGCCCGGGATGAAGGCCTTGAGCTGGTTGCCGTCGCGGATCCCGCCGCCGTAGACGGGGGCGTAGATGAGGTCGCGGAAGGTGGTGACGCCGAACTCGACCTCGTAGACGCCGGGGTTCTTGACGTGCCCGGACACCGCGAAGAGGCGGGTGCCCCGGCTGGACTCGGCGCCCAGCTCGGCGAAGCTGGTGCCGCCGTGGCCGACGATCCACGGCAGGTTCGAGAGCGTCTCGACGTTGTTGACGATCGTCGGCTGCATGTAGAGGCCCTTCGCCGCGGGGAAGTACGGCGGCTTCAGGCGGGGCATCCCCCGGTTGCCCTCGAGGGACTCGATGAGCGCGGTCTCCTCGCCGACGATGTAGGCGCCCGCACCCCAGTGCAGGACGATGTCGACGGAGAAGTCGGTGCCGAGGATGTTCCGGCCGACGAAGCCGGCCTCGTAGGCGTCGTTGAGTGCCTGGGCGAGGCGCTCCTGGGCGAGGGCCATCTCGCCGCGGACGTAGAGGAACGCCTGGGCGGCGCCGATCGCGTAGCAGGCGATGAGCACGCCCTCGATCAGCTGGTGCGGGTCGCGCTCCATGAGGAGGCGGTCCTTGTAGGTGCCGGGCTCGGACTCGTCACCGTTGACGACGAGGTACCGGGGCCACACGCCGGGCGGGCAGAAGCCCCACTTGACGCCGGCTGGGAACCCGGCGCCGCCGCGGCCGAGCAGGCTGGCGGCCTTGACCTCCTCGTGGACGGCGGTGGGGCTCTTGGCCAGCGCGGCCCTGAGGCCCTCGTAGCCGCCGGTGGCGAGGTAGCGCTCGAGGGTGTGGCCGTCGTCGAGGCCGAAGCGGGTGGTGATGATCGGGGCGGCGTCGGTGACGGCCATCAGCCGGCTCCTCCCTCGTCGGCGGCGCGGGCGATCCACGCCGGCTCGCCGGCCTCGCCGGGCACGGCGTTGCCGGCGCGGCGGTCGTCCGGGATGTGCTGGCGGACGCGGGCCAGGGTGCCGTGCGGCGGGATCTCGTGGGCCCGGCGGCCGGCCCGCAGGTCCTCGATGATGGCGTCGGCCGCTTCGGGGGTGACCTTGTAGTGGTACCGGTAGTTGACCTGCATGCAGGGTGCCTCGGTGCAGGCGGCGATGCACTCGACGTCCTCGAGCGTGAACATGCCGTCCTCGGTGGTGCCGCCGGCCTTGACGCCGAGGCGCTCCTCGAGGTGGTGCAGCAGCTCCTCGCCGCCGAGCAGCATGCAGGAGATGTTCGTGCAGACGTTCACGAGGTAGCGCCCGACGGGCTCCCGCTTGAACATCTCGTAGAAGGAGCAGGTGCCGAGCACCTCGGCCGGGGTGATCCCGATGAGCTCGGCGATGTGCTCCATGGCCTCGTCGGTGACGTAGCCGTCCTGCTCCTGGGCCAGGTGCAGGAGCGGGATGAGCGCCGACTTCGGCCGCGGGTAGCGCGACAGGATCTCGGTCGCCGTCTTGAGGTTGGCCTCGCTGAAGCGCGCCACTATCGATCCACCTCTCCCATGATCGGGTCGACGCTGGAGATGATCGCCACGGCGTCGGCGATGAGCCCGCCGCGCATCATGTGGGGCAGCGTCTGCAGGTTCACGAAGCTCGGGCCGCGGATGTGCATCCGGTAGGGCTTCGAGGACCCGTCGCTCACGATGTAGCAGCCGAGCTCGCCCCGGGGGCTCTCCACCGCGCAGTACGCCTCCCCCTCGGGCACCTTGAAGCCCTCGGTGAAGATCTTGAAGTGGTGGATGAGCGCCTCCATCGACTCGTCGATGCGAGCGCGCGGCGGCGGCGTGACCTTCTTGTCCTGGATCCGGTAGTCGCCCGGCGGCATGCGGTCGAGGACCTGACGGACGATCTTCATCGACTCGCGGATCTCGTGGAACCGGATCGCGTAGCGGTCGAAGCAGTCGCCGTAGCTGCCGACGACGACGTCGAAGTCGAGCTGGTCGTAGGTGAGGTAGGGCATGTCCCGGCGCAGGTCCCACGGGACCCCCGTGGAGCGCAGGATGGGGCCGGTGGCCCCGAGCGCGATCGCCTCCTCCGGGGTGATCACGCCCACGCCCTGGAGCCGCTCCCGGTAGATCGGCTGGCCGGTGAGGAGCACGTCGTACTCGTCGAGGCTCTCGGGGAGCTCGTCGAGGAAGCGCAGGACGGTGTCGCGCCAGCCGTCGGGCAGGTCGGCGGCGACGCCGCCGGGGCGGATGTAGTTGTGGTTCATCCGCAGCCCGGTGATCGCCTCGAGGACCCGCAGCCCCAGCTCGCGGTCGCGCCAGCCCCACACCATCATCGAGACGGCGCCGACGTCCATGCCGTTGGTGGCGAGGAAGAGCAGGTGGCTCGTGATCCGGTTGAGCTCGGTCATGAGCACCCGGATCCACTGGGCCCGCTCGGGGATGTCGCCGTCGATGCCGAGGAGCTTCTCGGTGGTGAGCGAGAAGGCGAGCTCGTTGAACAGCGGGGACGCGTAGTCCATCCGGGTCACGTTCGTCGGGCCCTGGAGGTAGGTGAGGTCCTCCGCGGTCTTCTCCATGCCGGTGTGGAGGTACCCGACCACCGGCTTGGTCCGCAGGACCGTCTCTCCCTCGAGCTCGAGCATGAGGCGCAGCACCCCGTGGGTGCTGGGGTGCTGGGGCCCCATGTTGATGATCATCGTCTGGTCCTCGGAGGGGTCCTCCTGGACCAGCGCGGCGACCTCGGCCTCGGACATGCGCAGGGTGGCGCCGAGCTCTCGCAGCAGCTCGGCCGCGCCGACGCAGCGCCGGGGCTCCATCTCCTGGGGGCCCTCGGAGGTCGGGTCGAACGGCGGGTGGTCGACGGTGGACATGGCTACCGGGCGTCCTGGGGGGCCTTGAACTGGACGGGGATGCGACCGATGGCGTGGTCCTTGCGCAGCGGGTGCCCCTCCCAGTCCTCGGGCATCAGGATGCGGGTCAGGTCGGGGTGGCCCTCGAAGCGGATCCCGAACATGTCGTACACCTCCCGCTCCATCGCCTCGGTGCCGGGGTGCACGTCGAACAGCGACGGGCAAGTGGGGTCGTCCTCGGGGACCTGGACCCGCAGGCGCAGGCGCTTGCGGGCGCGGTGGGAGATGAGGGTGACGACGACCTCGAAGCGCTCCGGGGCGATCCCCTCGGGGAGGCCGCGGTCGGCCTCGTAGGTGAGGTAGTCGACGCCGGTGACGTCGAGGCACATGAGGTAGCCCTCGTCGTCGCGCAGCGTGCGGACGAGCGTCACGAGCTCGTCGCGGCTGGGGTGCAGCACCTCCTGGCCCCGGCTGCGGGTGACCGGCACCCCGTGCAGCCGCTCGGGCTCGGGTGCGGTCGCCACCACGTCGGACGGCGCGCCGTCCTCCTGGACCTCTGCGTCGTCGGCCATCAGTGCGACCCGGCGGTGGTGAGGGTGACGGGCTGGTCGGAGGGCTGGCCGTCGCGCTGCTCGACGACGAGGCCGAGACCCTCGCCGGGGCGGCGGGTGAGGTGGCCGTCGCGGATCTTCTCGTGCAGCGTGTTGATCGCGTGCAGCAGCGTCTCCGGTCCTGGCGGGCAGCCGGGCGCGTAGACGTCGACCGGGACGATCTGGTCGACGCCCTGCACGAGCGCGTAGTTGTTGAACATCCCGCCGGTGCTCGCGCACACGCCCATGCTGATGACCCACTTGGGCTCCATCATCTGGTCGTAGATCTGGCGGAGCACGGGCGCCATCTTCTGGCTGACCCGACCGGCGACGATCATGAGGTCGGCCTGCCGGGGGGAGGCCCGGAAGGTCTCCATCCCGAAGCGAGCCAGGTCGTAGTGGGGGCCGCCGGCGCCCATCATCTCGATGGCGCAGCAGGCCAGGCCGAACGTCGCCGGCATGACCGACATGCGGCGAGCCCACTTGACGAACTCCTCGAGGGTGCCCGTGAGGAAGTTGTGCTCGAGGCCCTCGAGGCCCTTGTTCAGGTCCCAGGCCATGTCAGGCGGCCACCTCCGGTTCGCCCGCCTCGATGCGACCTTCGAGCCCGACGCGCCGGATCGTGGCCGCGGTGGTGCGCTCGGCGGTGACCATCGGCGAGAGCCGTCGGGCCCGCTGCAGCGGCCCCCACTCGAGCGAGCCGTGGGCGATCTCGTAGATGAGCGCCAGCAGCACCGGCACCGCGAAGACGACCACCGCCCAGAGCCCGTAGGGCCCGAGGTTCCGGTAGATCACCGCCCAGGGGTACAGGAAGATGATCTCGATGTCGAACACGATGAAGCTCATCGCCACGAGGTAGAAGCGCACCGGGAAGCGCTCGAGCGTCTCGCGGCCGGGCACGATGCCGCACTCGTACGGCGCCCGCTTGGCCGCGGTGGTGTGCCGGGGGGCGAGGAGCTTCGAGGCCAGGATGCTGAGCACCCCGAAGAGGAGGGCCAAGACGGCCAGGGCGACGACGGGCAGGTACTGGCCCATCGTCATCAGCCCCCGGTGGGCTCGAGCGCCCGCACCTCGGCCACTCGCTGGTCACGGCGGTGCAGCTGCACGCAGAGCAGGGCGAAGACGATGCCGGAGGCGATCGTGAGCGCCGCGCCGGGCAGGCGGACCTGACCGAGGTCGCGCTTCATCACCACCGACACCAGAGGCTCGCTGGGGTCCGGCTCGGGCGGCGGCGGGGCCTGGCCGGGCTCGGCCTGCTGGGGGATGACCGGCTGGAGCTGGATCACCGCGTAGCGGGTGGGGTGGGTGGGCTCGAGGAACGTCGTGCGCAGCTTGTTGAGGATGCGGTCGATCCGCGACGGGTCGGCCGGCAGGCGCGTCTTTCCGCCCCGCTCGAACGAGTAGCTGGTGACGTAGTCCGTCGCGTCGTCGAGCCCGCCCGAGCCGTCGGAGCCCTTGCCGACGGTGGTGACCGGGTGCTCGGCGATGTACTCGTCGACGGCGGCCTTGGCCTCGCCGAAGGCGCGGTCGGCCTCGGGGAGGAGGCGCCAGCCGCCGGTGGTGGCCTCGAGGTCGTCCCGGATCTCCTGGAGGTCGGCCGGGTCCATGTCGTTGATCTCGTCGGCAGGCGGGAGCTGATCGGTCCGCAGCGCCCGCACCTCGTCGATCCCGGAGACGGACGTGTCGTCGACGAGCACCTCGACGACGTTCCACGACGGCGTCTGGCCGATCATGCCGATCGTGCCGTAGACCCACCAGACGCCGCCCATGATCGTCAGCCAGCCGAAGAAGGCGGCCGACGCCAGCAGGAAGCCGAGGCGGTTGCCCAGGTTGGTGGCGAGCAGCAGGTGGACCGAGCCCATGAGGACGACCACGCCGACGGCGGTGGCCAGGATGCCTCGGAGCTGGGGGTCCCAGGCGATGCCAGCGAGGGTGTGCAACATCCTCAGGGCTCCTCGGTGGTGGTCGTGGTGGAGCCGGCGGCGCCCGGGCCGCCGGAGCCGACGGTGGTCGTGGTGGTGCCGGCGCCGGACTCCTCGTCCGCGGTCACGTCGCCCTCGCCGAGGCTGGCCTCGTAGCGGGCCACGGCGTAGAGCATCTCCTCGGTGAACATGCCGTCGTCGGCCGGGTCCTCGGTGTTGGGGTTGTCCCCGAAGCCGGGCATGCGGCCGGTGCCCTGGCCCCGCTGGCCGTAGAGCATCCCGTACTCCGAGCCCTTGCGGAGGAAGTCGACCAGCTGGTCCAGCGAGAGGAACTGCCGGGGGATGATCCCGTCGGTCAGGTTGAAGCCGAAGGCGCCCGAGCCGGGCTCGAAGCCGATGTGGTCGGCGATGTCGGCGTCCGCCGGCTCGATCGAGCTCCGCACGATCGAGGCGCCCTTGGTGTGGCAGCGGGCGCAGGAGTAGGCGCCGCCGGCGAAGCCGTCGCTGATGCCGAGGTTGAACAGGGTCTCCCCGACCTTCGGGTCGTCCCAGTCGATCGACGCGGCCTCGCTCAGGCCCAGCTCCTTGCGCAGCTGCGCCTCGACCTCGGCCTTGGCCTCGTCGGAGGTGATCTGGATCGAGCGCAGGTAGGCGATCAGCTCGTCGATCTGCTGCGAGGTGAGGGGGCCGCCACCGGCCTCGCCCCAGGCGGGCATCGGGGTGCCGGG
>Ga0182741_1000723_pt1 | contig 47073 bp, 39 predicted proteins | sample eDN5th37CBELigOP_FD_128874 | JGI IMG/M metagenome (GOLD analysis project Ga0182741, IMG submission 128874) | Enriched Organic Plus compost microbial communities from Emeryville, California, USA - eDNA 5th pass 37_C BE-Lig OP (version 2) (version 2) ... | reverse complement strand
TCGCCGTTCCGTCCCGTCCAGTAGCGCTCGCCAACACGTTCCTGCAAGGTCGGCAGCTTGTTGAGCGCCTGCATGTTCTGCAGATAGCCTTCATAAACCGGAACCGACGGGCTGTAACGTGGAGCAGGCGGCACAGGTTGTGGACAAGTATTTGTCAGATGGCAATCCTGATCAACAAATTGACTGGTCAGATACCAGTTGCCATCGTTGCCGCCGGTACCGGGGCCCTGTTGCAGCGTGTAGGCATACGCCCCACCCCGAACCGCCTGCTTGCCGTCCTTGGTGACAAAGTCACCCAGCAGCGAGAAGGTGCCGTTCGACTGGCCACCGACATCGACCACTTCGATGCCATTGACGGTCTGAGCCCCAAGTCCACCGCGATTGACGACTTTCAGATTGGTGTTGCCGGACGTATCGCCACCGACCTTCAGCATGTCGGTCTTGGAATCATCCCCATTCAGCACACTGTTGATGACGAACATGCCGCCATTGCCAACATAGTTGCCGGCAACGTTCAGCGTGGTGCCGCCCGAACCGCCGAAATTGACTGTGCCGGAATTGGAGAGCCCGGCCATGTCGGTGTCATGGCCGCCAAGATCGATCAGGGCATTGTTTGCAACCAAATAGGTGGAAGCGCTGGAGAAAGCGCCTGCGGCACCTTGCACCAGAGCGCCGCCATTGACGTTGGTCTCGCCCGCATAGCTGCCAGTGCCGGAAAGCGTCAGCGTGCCATTGCCATTCTTGTTAAGGCCTCCGGCCCCGTCCATCATGCCGGAAAAGGTCGTATTGATGTTCTGCTCAAGCGTCAGCGTGCCGGAGCCAAGCGCTACATAGCCGCCTCCCGTAAGGCCGCCAACTGTTTCATTTAAATTTGCCAGATCGGCAGTGCCGTCTTTCTCGACCGTCAGCAGGCCAGAACCAAAGGCGTGATCCTGAATGCCGGCCTTCGCCGTGCCCTTCTCGACCGTCAGACCGCCGGTGAACGTGTTGTTGCCTTCAAACACCGTCGTGCCGCTGCCGCGCTGCACGACAATGCCGTTTCCGCTGATCGCACCGGAAAATGCATATTCATCCGAACGGTTGAAGGCCAGCGTGCCACGACCATATAGATCGCCGTCCACCACCACATCGCCCAAAATGCTGCCGCTATTGCCGCCGTCTCCGAGCTGAAGCGTTCCATGGCTGACCGTCGTGACACCAGTATAGGTGTTGGTGCCGGTCAGAACCAGTGTGCCGAAATCGACTTTTTTGAAACCTTGTTCACCGCGCAGTTCCGTCTCAATGGTCGCGGTCATGGCTGCTCCGGCGGAAGAACCGTCACCAACACGGATCGTCGGCACGCCGTCAACAGGGTCAAAGAGAACAATATGGCCACCCGTCAGCCGATAACCATCGATCGAAAATACAAGACCACTCGCCCTGATCGGGAACGTACTGTCATCGACTGTGACGGTCCCTGCCCTCACACCGAACTGGGCGACTTCATCATCACTCCATATGCTGTTGTGCGCGCCGTCAAAGGTTGTCCAGTTATTATTGGAACCATCCCATACGCCATCTCCACCGTCCACGGCGCCATTGTCGTGCCGCGTAATATCGCCGCCGTCCCACATATTAAAGCCAGGTTCAGACGTATAGTAGAGATCGTATTGGTTTGGTATATCGGTGATAAACTGCAACCGGGTGGGGTCCGTTCCAATTGGGACAGTCCCCAGTGTCAGTCCGCCAGACCTGGTCCCGCCAAAATCGAACAGACGATACAGGCCCGGTCCGAAATCGCCGATGTCCAGTATGTTCAATGTGCCATTCAGGGCCAAATCCCCCTGAACATTAAACAAACCCGGCGCATTAGGCGCACGGCCGAGGCTTACGCTTACAATACTGCCGCTGTATAGAGACAGGTTATTCTGAAAGGTCAGGACATGGCCTTGTTGACCGATAAGCGTCGCTCCGTCCGCGATCGTCGTATTGCCGCCGATTGTACCTGTTCCCGCAAGAGTGGTTCCTGTATTGACAGCCAGGGTGCCCCCCAAAACGCCGCTTACAAACAGTCCTCCGGCGTCCACGGATGTAGATCCCGCGAATGCACCGCTATCGCCAGACAGCTCCAGAATGCCGCCGCCAAGCTTCTGAACGCTGCCCGCACCGCTTATCGCTCCTGCATAAGTCGGATTATCTGATCGATTGAAAATCAAATGGCCGTCGACTGCAGCGTCGCCCGCAATGCTGCCGGTCATACCGGCTGCGCCGAGCTGCAACGTCGCTCCCGCCGCGACGGTACTCAAGCCTGTATAGGTATTGTCACCGGTAAAGATTGCCGTGCCCATATCAATCTGAATGCCGCCGCCGGTTCCTGAGGCGGTGCCGGCAAAAGTTTGCGGCTGGGTGTTTTTCAGCACAAGCGTCTTGCTTCCCAGATTGATCGTGCTGCCGGAAGAGCCAGAAAAGTCTTTCATTGCGGTCGCGCTGGTAACGCCGGAAATATCGAGATTGGCATTCAGTGTCACACTCCTATGCGACTCAAGACTGCCATCATCAATCAGCGCCAGCGTACCCTCGTCGATTGTCCAGGGGCCGGTTGCCTGAGACACGCCTCCGCCAGTCCAGGTGCCCACCCCGTTCTTTGTGAAATCAGCAAAACCCATATAGCCCGTTCTCTGGCTGCGGGAATCCCCAGGATCGATATGATCCAGGGTGCCGAAGTTGAACGTACCTGGATTCGTCCCACCGAGAACGAGATGGTTTCCTGTGCCGTTGGTAATATTAACGACGCCGCGCATATTTTGCCCGCCCCAGAGCTCCAGGGTGTTTTGATTGCCTTCGAACTCGATCGCGTATGCACTCGACCCACCAGGACTGTCAGCCGTTGTGTAGTTGCCCAGGATGAGTTTCGAATTTATAACTTTGTTGTTGTTGCCCAAAACATATATTGCGGGGACACTTTCAGCATCCGTGTTTTGTAGGCTGCTATCAAAAGCTCTGAAAATACTGCCCTGATTGTCGATAATACTGCCGTCTCCCTCGAGAATGAGAGCAGGAGGAGCTTTGTGCTTCGCGTAGGTAACCATACCCGTGGCAATGAAGCCCGTGGAATAAACATTAACCGTTGTGCCGCCCTTCATATATAGGCCCCCGCCCGGGGAACCTTCGTACACTGCCTGTCCCGTGTAGTCTCCACCCCTTAACGTGTTGCCGCTAGCCCCTCCGCGGACCTCCGCGTAAATCTCCAACCTGCCCTGGTTCAGAATTATACTCAACCCGCCGCCGCCGCCATATTCATCCGTTAGAGGATTGAAGTTCGGCCATTCTTTCGCTCCTCCTTGACCACCCAAAACACGGCTACCAGCTCCAACGGTAAAAACGCTCCCGTTGAGGATAAGCGCCACCCCGCCACCCCTTGCCATATTATTTGTCTGAAGGTCGCTTCCTTCGCCGCCGACGCCGCCCATTATCACGCCATTCACAGTATATTCCTGCGCATTGATAATCGCCAGCGCGCCGCCGCCGCCGCCGCCCGCATCCTGTGAAAGCCCCCCGTCTTCCCCTGCGGCTTTCTGGAAATTGGGTAAGGGTTCTGTAGAATCGTTAATAGTGGCCCCAAGGACCCCGCCCTTTCCTCCCCCCCCACCCTTGGCATTGTTGGTGCCGTCCCCGCCATTGCCGTCATTGGGCGGAAAAGCTCCCGTGCTATTCATCCCTCCGCCCTGGCCGCCGGAATGCGATATACCTCCACCTTCCCCGCCTACGGCAATGCCATCAGCGCTAGTGCCCCCCTTCCCGCCCCCGCCTCCATATTTCGTGTCCGCTAGGGTCAGGACCCATTGATTTGAACTGACGGCTGTGATTCAGATGGGCGTATAGGAGCCCGACTGATGAGTAATTTGTTTTGGCTGACGGACGAGCAAATGGCTCGTCTTCAGCCCTATTTCCCCAAGAGCCATGGCCGCCAGCGCGTTGATGATCGACGCGTTCTGAGCGGCATCATCTTCGTCAACCGCAACGGGCTGCGTTGGCGTGATGCGCCGAAGGAATATGGCCCGGCGAAGACGCTTTATAACCGCTGGAAACGCTGGGGCGACAAGGGCGTATTTATCCAGATGATGGAAGGTCTGGCCGTGCCTGAAGCCGCAGAGCACAAGACCATCATGATCGATGCGACCTATCTCAAGGCCCACCGCACGGCTTCCAGCTTGCGGGTAAAAAAGGGGGCGCGGGCCGCCTGATTGGACGCACGAAAGGCGGCATGAACACCAAGCTTCATGCCGTAACGGATGCGAGTGGTCGCCCGATCAGCTTCTTCATAACGGCAGGCCAGGTCAGCGATTACACCGGTGCTGCCGCCTTGCTTGATGAACTTCCCAAGGCCAAATGGTTGCTGGCCGACCGTGGCTATGATGCCGACTGGTATCGTGACGCTTTACAGGCGAAGGGGATCACTCCCTGCATTCCAGGTCGAAAATCCCGCAAGAAGACCATCAAATACGACAAACGCCGCTACAAACGGCGCAACCGGATCGAGATCATGTTCGGGCGTCTCAAAGACTGGCGGCGTGTCGCTACGCGTTACGACCGGTGCCCAATGGCCTTTCTCTCCGCCATCGCTCTCGCTGCGACCGTTATCTTCTGGCTATGAGCAATGAGTCCTGACCCTAGCATACGATGCGCCGGAGGGGGTGTTTTCTACCTCCCGACCAGACCCACAAGTCAACTTCCAAAAAGCGACGCCCGTTATTGAAGTATTCGATATAGTAGCTGCTGATATCGATGGCAAAGCAAATGATGCTCTGCCAGCTGAAGTTTGCGGATATGTAAGACTTTCTGCAGGAAGCCCGACAACCTCTTATACAGTGAAATTCTTTATCACCTCAACTGATATAGAGTATGGAAAATGCAGACTCACTCAATTCGGCGTTCTCAGCGGTCGGTCGGGTAGCCTTGACGAAATCGACGTTTCTATGGAGAATGCAAAAGGTGGCGAACTCACGCCAGCACGTGTATGGGTTCACGATCTGGACAGCAAACCTGGTTACGCCGATCTCAGAGCCGAGTTGTGGACGGTAGGTGCCGGGGCACGCTTGGTGGCTAATTCGAAGACGCCTGCACGGGTTAACTTTACAGGAACAACACCACCACCGCCTCCACCACCGCCTCCGCCTCCACCACCGCCTCCGCCACCTCCGCCGCCACCGCCTCCACCGCCGCCTCCTCCGGCGCCACCGGTCGGACCACGGCTATCGGTTAAGCCCATACGCGACCCATATGAACAACAAGACCCACGCTACCATTTCTATTGTTTGCTAAATATATTTATTGTCAATGGATTCAATGCAAACAGTACATTTACTGCTTGCGGAGATGGAAATATAAGCTTTGCTCCCGCAAATAACTACAAGGTAGCAAGCACACCTACATACAACTTTAATATTTATTCTGGTGGGTACGCGCAATTCCGTTTTATAGATAATACAAAAAATCCAAACATTTCTAGAGAACTTAAAATACTGTATAACGGAAGAATTGTATGGGATGGATATGTTAATCCATTTACTTTAGACGCTCACGAGAATCCAACTTAAATAATTATTACCCCTTGGCTAATTAGCCAAGGGGTATGTTTTATAAAATTATTTTAGAATTATGCTTCTTATATTCAGAATGATATGATTTGTCCTTCTGACTGCGGGAACGCTTTACGATAATCTCCGTTATTGCCGTCAGAAAAAACAGGTGGTTGCCTCTATTCGTTCTGATCAGAGCATAAGTTTCGAAACGTCCGATAATTTCCAGTCAGACCTTATGCATAAGGCCAGTATTGGAGCGCGTCCCGAAGAGTATGAAACAGTTTCCGCATGAGACGCATAAGAAAAAATATTTTGGTTCCGATCTGCTTCGGGCAGGTCGGAACGCTTTGCAACAGGTTTGGCCTTGTTGCAGGCTTCGCCGCAACGATATGCCATATGGCGGGAGCATAGCATGAAACAGCTCGTAGCTTATGTCCTCGAAGGACATGACTTCCATATCCGGCCCGCACCTCTTGAGCGGCCGTGGATGGACGAAACAGCCCAGCGGTTTGCCTATCGCTGTTTGCCGCTTAATATCGCCAATACGCACGGATGGGAGATACTGTGCACGAGTGCCTTTTCTGCAATATGGGACGGCCGTCCAACCACCGACGCGGTGCGTGTGGCAGCCAAGCTGTCGAGGGAAAGTCCCCCAGGCACCAGTCATTTCGGCGACGGAATATTGACCTTTCATGTCCCCTGTCTGTTTCGGACGGAGCCGGGAACAGATCTTTTCGTTATGGGGCCTGTGAATCGGCCCAAGGATGGTATTGCACCTCTTTCAGGCGTCATTGAAACGGACTGGTCGCCCTATACCTTCACCATGAACTGGAAATTTACCCGTCCCAACCACGAAGTGCACTTCGATATCGATGAGCCTTTCTGCCACATTTTTCCTGTTCAGCGGGGCAGTCTTGAGAATATCGTACCGACAATCCGCAAGCTCTCCGATAAGACCGACCTTGAACGTGAACACTATATATGGTCGAGGCAGCGCAACGCTTTCATCGCAGATTTGGCAAATCCTGCTTCCAAGGCCACAAAGGACAAATGGCAGAAGGGTTACTTCCGGGGCGTGACCCCTTCCGGTTCACAGGGGCCTGACGACCACCAGACAAAACTGCGATTGCAACCGTTTGAGGAGAGGGTGCATGAATGATCGAGCGACTTATTCACTGTGAATAGTCGGCGAAATGGCCGGTTGCCGCGGCTGGCCCGTTTCCGCGCTTCCGAATCTCGATGAACTTGAATCGTGGTGCACTGGCCAAGTCCGGGCTGCACAAACCGGCGGCATTGGCCAAGGCGGCGGATGCATAACATCGCCGTTATCGTATTGAAAATTCGCTCCCGTGGCTTTATGCGAAGCAATCTACCATATTTTCTTGTGGCAGATACGTAAGGAAATTTTGTTTGCCGGGCCCAGCAGGAAATCTATTGCGCCAGGCCGACACTCGCATCGGAGGAGAGCCACATGGATTTCACCCTGACACGCCGTCAGACTTTGATGGGACTTGGTGCGCTGGGCGTCAGTGCGGCTTTCGGCTCCCGTGCCCGCGCCGCGACGCGAAATCTGGCGGTGCTTCATCTGGCAAGTCATGCGCCGAGCTATATCGCGCATGAGCGCGGCTATTTTAAAGATGCGGGCCTTGATATCGAGCTGAAATTCTTCGAGGCCGCCCAGCCGATGGCAGTTGCGATCGCTTCCGGCGATGCCGATTTCGGCGTGACGGCGATGAGCGGCGGTTTGATCAGCCTGGCCGACAAGGGCGCGATCAAGGTGATCGGCGGCGCGCTGGCAGAAGAAAAAGGCATTACCGGCAATATCATTCTGGCCTCCAACAAGGCCTATGAAGGCGGACTGACCGAACCGTCCAAGCTGGCGGGGCACAGTTTCGGCATTACCACCGCTGGATCGTCGTTCCATTTCATGGCGCACAAGATTGCCAAGGCCAACAATATTCCGCTGTCTGAAATCCAGTTGCGTCCGTTGCAGAAGCTGGGCGCCGTGGTCGGCGCCCTGTCGACGGGACAGATCGACGCCTGGGCGATCCAGCCCAATATCGCGAAGAAGCTGATCCGCGAAGGCGCTGCAAAGCAGATCGGCCTCGTCTCCGATTATGCGCCGGATTATCAGGTCACGACGGCATTCACGTCGACCAGAAATGCGAGCGAAGAGCGCGCCATGACGGAAGCTTTCGTCAAAGCCTATTCCCGGGCGATCGACGATTATAATGCGGCCTTCGTCGACAACACGGCAGACGATGCGGCGCGCGACGACATCGCCAAAATCGTGCACAAATATGTCGAAAGCGACAGCCCTTTCGAGACTGCAAAGCAGAACCTAATCGACGGCGCGATGCGCATCAACAAGGGACTTGCCCTGTCGCTCAAAAGCTGCGTGGAACAGCTTGACTGGTTCCGGTCCGAAGGCATGGTCAAGGAAGCTGTCACGCAGGAAAAGCTGTTCGACACATCCTACGTCAAGACAATCTGAGACGGCCTCAGTCTGGCCGAGACTGAACATTCCGTGCCCGGCGCGTCATGTCGGGCACGAGGACTGGAGTTGAAATGGATCTGCAACTGAAAAACATCAGCCATTTTTATGGTCCGGTCGAAGTTCTCAATGATATCTCGCTCACCATCCCGCAGGGGCAGATTGTCTGCCTGATTGGTCCTTCGGGCTGCGGAAAGTCCACGCTGCTGCGTTTTCTGGGTGGTCTCGAGCGCCCATCCTCGGGCGAAGTGCTGCAAATCGGCTCGCCGCCGGAGGATTCGCTCAATCCCCTCACCTATGTTTTCCAGCATTTTGCGCTGCTGCCCTGGCGCACGGTGGAAGGCAATATCAAGCTGGTGCTGGAGGATCACGGTCTTGGCCGGGTCGAAATGGACCGCATCGTCACCAATGTTCTGGAGCGCACCCGGCTTTCGGATTTTAGGCAGGCATTGCCCAAGCAGCTTTCGGGAGGCATGCGCCAGCGCGTGGCGATTGCGCGCGCCCTGTCGGTTCGCCCCGCCGTCATGCTGATGGATGAGCCCCTGTCGGCGCTCGACAGCCAGACGCGAGAACTGCTGATGGACGATCTGATTGCGCTCTGGACGCGCCAGCCATTCACCTCGGTCTATGTTACTCATAATCTCAACGAGGCCGTGCGGCTCGGTCATCGGGTCGTGGTGCTGTCGCGCAGGCCCGGAAGAGTCAGGGAAATTGTCGATATCGATATTCCCCTTTCCGAGCGTCATCTGGGCGATCCCGTTCTTGAAGAAAAGCAGAAGCAGCTCTGGGAGCTGATGCGGGCGGAAGCGCAGGCGGCCGACCAGGAGTTGATCAATGGTTGAGATAGCAGACGCTAAACAGTCCGGCCCGGAGGTGCGTCCGGTGCCGTTCCGGGGCGGCGGCTTCGCGCCCCAGCCGGTGCGCCACATGGCCCTGATCCTGTTTGTCGCACTATTGGCGCTGGCGGAAATCGGCACCCGCAGCGGCTTCATATCCAACCTGACATTGCCGCGCCCCTCCGCCGTGCTGGAAACCTTCGTCCAGCTCTGGCAGACCGGCCTTCTGTGGCAACATCTGCTGCCATCGCTGCGGCGGCTGGTTGTCGGCGCGAGCCTCGGTATCGCGGTCGGCGTCAGTCTCGGCGTGATGATCGGCCTGTTCAGCTATGTTCGCGCCGGTCTGGTGCCGCTCGTCGCAGCCCTCTTCCCGATCCCAAAGATCGCGCTTCTGCCGCTCTTCGTCATCTGGTTCGGCATCGATGAAATGTCGAAATATATGCTCATCGCGTTTGGCACCTTCACGCCGACCGTCGTCGCCACTTACGGCGCGGTCGATAATGTCGACCGTTCGCTCGTGCGCATGGGGCAGAGTTTCGGGCTTGGATGGTGGTCCATCGTGCGCAAGATCATCCTGCCCGGCGCTTTTCCGGCAATCCTGTCCGGGCTCAGGGTGTCGATCTCCATCGCCATCATTTTGCTGGTCGCAGCCGAAATGCTGGGAGCCCAGTTCGGGGTCGGTTCCTATATACTGGAAGCCGGGTCGCTCTACGATCTTGAGAAGCTGTTTGCCGGGGTCACGATCCTGTCGGTGATGGGGCTGATTGTCAGTTTCATCATCGGGCAGATTGAGAAGCACTTCCTGACGTGGCGCGGCTGATTGAAATATTGTTTCGTATAGACTTATTTTTGTCGATAGATCGAAATGCGCTGCGCGCTTTTCGTTGCATGTTCTTGCCGGGACGCTATACGAAGGGACTCTATCGCAAATTTTGCGTCTCGCTTTGATAGATAAGATCAATGAATCTTGTCTGTTCCCCATTCATGAGGCGCGACCCGAAGAGGAGCGGATATATGAGCCGTTATGGCAAAGCACATCGTCAGTTCACGGGATGTGACGAGCGATGAGTGCCGAACCAAGCCTTATCCAGGCAGAGGAGACCCGCAAGACAGCAATCGCGCTTAAGGATGTGCAGATTTCATTCAAGCTGGCCGATGGTGGCCGGTTCGATGCTGTCGCCGAAAGCAATCTGGAAGTTGCCGAAAACGAATTCGTTGCGATTGTCGGTCCGACCGGTTGCGGCAAGTCCACATTGCTCAATGCGGTTGCCGGACTTCTGGTGCCCGCCAGCGGCACCGTTGAAATCAGCGGCCAGCGGCTACAGGGGCTTAATCGCAAGGCAGGTTACCTCTTCCAGCAGGATGCCCTCATGCCCTGGAAGACTGTGCTGGACAATGTTGCCATCGGGCTCGAAATCGCCGGAACACCAAAGGCGCAGGCGCGTGAACAGGCCCGCGAATGGCTTGGCCGGGTCGGTCTTGCAAGTTTCGGCGACCGTTATCCGCATATGCTGTCGGGCGGGCAGCGCAAGCGCGTCGGCCTTGCGCAAGTGCTGATCCGCAATCCGAAATATCTGCTGATGGATGAGCCTTTCGGCCCTCTCGATGCGCAGACCCGCGTCATCATGGGTGACCTTCTGCTCGACCTCTGGTCACAGGACAAGAAGGCGGTCATGTTCGTGACCCACGATCTGGAAGAGGCGATTGCACTGGCGGATCGTGTCGTCATCATGTCTGCCGGGCCGCGGGCCCGCATCATGGCGGAGTATAAAATTCCCCTCGTCCGCCCGCGCGAGATTTCTGAAATCCGTCTCGATGACAAGTTTCACGAAATTCACCGCGAAATATGGAGCGCGCTCAAGGAAGAGGTTCTCAAGGGCTATCAGCAGACGAGCGGGGAAAAGAAATGAAAAAGCCTATGCTGTTTCTGGCGCAGCTCAGCGTGGCTGTCGCCGTTATTCTGGTCTGGCACATCTTCACCGGCACCCATCTTCTGGGCAATCCCGCCAAGGCCAAGTTCTTCTTTGCGACGCCGGGCGATGTGGCGCAGCGCATCTATAAATGGTTTTCCGATGGAACGATCTGGTATCACCTCGGCATTACCCTGCTTGAAGCCATGCTGGCCTTTGCCATAGGCGCAATCGGCGGCGTGCTGATCGGATTCTGGTTTGCCCGCAAGCCCTTGCTGGCCGCGATTTTCGATCCTTACGTGAAGGCCGCCAATTCGCTGCCGCGTGTCGTGCTGGCGCCGATCTTCGCGTTATGGCTCGGCCTCGGCATTTGGTCGAAGGTGGCGCTCGGCGTATCGCTTGTCTTCTTCATCGTCTTCTTCAACGTCTATCAGGGCGTGAAGGAAGTGAACCAGACCGTACTCGCCAATGCGCGCATGCTCGGCATGAATGAGCGCCAGCTTCTGCGCAATGTCTATCTGCCATCCGCGCTGTCGTGGATGTTCTCGAGCCTGCATACGGCTGTTGGCTTTGCCGTCGTCGGCGCGGTAGTCGGTGAATATCTCGGTTCATCGGCGGGTCTTGGCTATCTGATCCATCAGGCCGAAGGCGTGTTCGATGTCACCGGCGTCTTTGCCGGCATGCTGGTGCTGACGGCCTTCGTGCTGGTGATCGACTGGATCGTGTCCATTGTTGAGGCGCGCCTGCTTGTCTGGCGTCCGAAAGCCGCCGGACACAACGGTTAGAAAAATTGAAGGAGGAAATCATGAGAACGACACGTAGAGATATATTGCTGGGCGCTGCCGCCTTCGGGCTTGCGGGCATCGCCTCTCGCCTGCCCGCCTATGCACAGGATGCATCCGCAACGCCGGAAAAGTCGGAGCTGATGTTCGGCGTCGGCGGCAAGCCGCTTTTCTATTACCTGCCGCTCACCATTGCCGAGCGCAAGGGCTTCTTCGAGGAAGAAGGCATCAAGGCCACCATCAATGATTTTGGTGGCGGCGCAAAGTCCCTGCAGGCGCTGATCGGCGGTTCGGTCGATGTGGTAACCGGCGCATATGAACACACCATTCGCATGCAGAACAAGGGACAGGACATCAAGGCCGTCTGCGAGCTTGGCCGTTTTCCGGGCATCTGCATCGGCGTTCGCAAGGATCTTGCGGGCGAGATCAAGACGATTGCCGATCTCAAGGGGCGGAATGTGGGCGTCACGGCGCCTGGATCATCCACATCGCTGTTTCTGCAATATGCGCTCCTGAAGAACGGTCTCGCCGAGGATGCCGCTTCGATCATCGGTGTCGGCGGCGGTGCAAGCGCGGTTGCGGCCATCAAGAAGGGTGAAATCGCCGCCCTCGTCCATCTCGATCCGGTCATCACACGGCTGGAAGTGGATGGCGACATCACGCTGCTTCTGGATACCCGCACCGAAGAAGGCACGCGCCAGCTTTTCGGCGGCACCAATCCTGCAGCAACCGTCTACGTGCAGCAAAGCTTCATCGATGCCAATCCGGTGACGACGCAGCGCGTGGTCAATGCTTTCGTCAAGTCGCTGAACTGGATTCACAAGGCCTCCGCCGACGAAGTGGCGGATGCCGTGCCCGAAGAATATCTGCTGGGCGACCGCGCGCTTTACAAGACAGGCTTCGAGAAGTCGCGCGCCATGTATTCCGAAAAGGGCCTGATTGCGGAAGATGGTTTTAAAAGCCTCTTCGACATGCTCAAGGCCCTCGACCCTGAGCTGGCCAATGCGGATATCTCCTTCGCGCAGACCTTCGATCCGCGCTTTGTCGAAGCCGCAAAGGTATAGAAGAACTTGCTTTGGGCAGGGTTGGTCCCTGCCCTTGCATGCTGTTGCCGATTTTTAAAAGCGGCTCTTTGCAAAGCGATCCTGCAACCATTTTGCCGCGGGCCCCTGTCGCCGCCGTTTGTTCCAGATAAGCTCCAGCGCGACCGGATGCGCGCCTTCATCGAATTGCAGCTTGGGAATGACGAGTTGCGGCGTGAGCGGTGAATCCTGCAAGATGTGTTCGGGAATGAACGCCCAGCCGATGCCTTGCGTGAGAATTTGCAGGATGACCCAGTGGCTTTCCACCCACCAGACCTCCGCGCCGACCCGCAGACGGCGGCTCTCTGCCGTGTCGCTGTGCTTGCGGGCCATGATCTGGCGAAACGACCGCAAATCTTCCCAACTCACGGCGGTATGCGCCAGCGGATGCTCACGCCCGCAGACGAGCACTAGCGGCACCCAGCCGATGGTGTGAAATCCAAGCTCATCCGGCATGTTTTCAGCCCGCCACATGACGCCGAGGTCTGCCCTGCCCTCAAGCACAAGACCGCTTATGGCGGTTGAGGACGGGAATTTCAGTTCCAGCTCGACATGCGGAAATTCCTGCGCGAAAGCCGCAAACAGCGTCGCGATGGCCGGTTCCGGATAAAGTTCGTCGATGGCGACGACGAGGCGCGTTTCAACGTGTTCGCCGAAATTTCTGGCGACTGAAATCAGATGCTCGCGCCGCGCAAGCAGCAGCCGGGCTTCAGGAAGCAGCCGAATGCCCGCCTCCGTCAGCACCGGATTGCGGGAAGCGCGGCTGAACAGCTTGACGTCGAGGTCGTCCTCCAGCGAGGAAACGAGCGTACTGACGGCAGATTGCGCCTTGCGCAAGTGCCGCGCGGCAGCCGAGAACGAGCCGTGGTCCGCAGAAGCCACAAAAGCTTCGAGTTGCTCCAGTTCGATGCTCATCTATCTGAAATCCAGATAATATCTAACTTTTCTTATCGGTAGAATAAGATAGAAGCACGCGCATTAACAACAGGGATTAAAGGAAATGCGCAGTTTTATGGACCGTGTCCGCCACGCAATGATGTTTGAAATCATCGGTCTGGCGATCTTCATACCCGGTTCCGCCTTCATTCTCGACAAGCCCGCAGCCGACATGGGCGTGATCGGCGTTGTTTCGGCGACGACCGCGACCGTGTGGAATTTTCTGTTCAATCTGGGCTTCGACAAGGCGATGGTGCGTTTCACCGGCAGCGTCCACAAGAGCATGATTGTCCGGGTGCTGCACGCGATCCTTTTTGAAGGCGGTTTGATCGTGCTCCTGATCCCGTTCATCGCCTGGTATCTGGGAATTTCGCTGTTGACCGCCCTTGTGATGGATATAGCGATTGTCGTCTTCTATCTGGTCTATGCATTTGTGTTCAACATCGCGTATGACAGGCTGTTCCCGCTGCCTCTGGGCCAGACCGCCGAAGCGGTCTGACATCTCGTCAGCAGTGCACGCCGCGTTTGCGCAAGGTCGCCTGCCGTTGCTCCCACGCGATCAGCAGCAGGCTTGCCAGCACGATCAGGAATGCGCCGGCAAAAACATTTGTTGCCGGAACCTCCGCCCAGATCAGGTAGCCGTAGATGAAGGCCCAGATCAGCCCGCTATATTCCACCGGCGCAAGCGCCGAGGCGGGCGCATGGCGAAATCCTTCGTAAAGAAGAAACTGGCCAAGTGTCGATACAAGCCCTAGGCCGATCATCAGAAGCCAGCCTGAAAGGTCGGGCTCCTGCCATGTCCATGGAAAGGACAGCGCGCAGGCCAGTCCGAACAGCAGGCTGGTGGCATACATCTGCGTCATCGTGGTTTCGCTGCGGCTGACGAGCCGGATCAGGATCGTGCTCCATGCCCAGCAGAAGCCCGCTACGATGCACATGGCGGCGGGTATGAGATTGGGCGAATGGGTTGGGTTCGCGGCCACAGTCACGCCAATAAAACCGATTGCGCAGGCGACCCACCGCCCCGGCCCGATCTTCTCTTTCAGCACGAGGATCGACAGGAACATGACCATGATTGGCGCGGAGAAATAGAGCGTGGTCAGTTCCGCCAGTTCAAGGTGGCGAGCCGCATTGTAGAACAGCAGCCACGCGCCAAGCATCAGCGCCGCGCGGAGCACGATGGTGTTGCGATAAGGGCTTTTGAAAATCGACGGATGGCGGCGATACCGTATCAGCACGCCGGTAATAAGCACGATCACCAGACTGCGCATGAACAAGATCTGCGGCACCTGATAGGTCGCGACAAGCCATTTCACCATCGCATCCTGAAGGGCGAAACAAGCGTAGCCGCCACAAGCAAGGGCGATGCCTGCGAGCGGTCTAGAACTGACTGACCCGGTATTCATGGGTTCCCCGATCCGGCCCAGGAATCCCTGCTGCGGGATGGACCACGAGTGCTGAATTTGCAGGACTGGAACGCGTAAGCAAGAGGCTGATATATGAAGGCCAAAGACGGCAGCGCGAATGTAGCCGGAATGCAACAAACCGGAAGTCGGAACGCGCCGCGTCGGGATCATTACCCCTCGGGCCGTATGATCGTTTTCAAGCCGTTCGCTTCACCTTCTATCAGCCGGGCATAGGCTTCCGGCACTTCGTCGAGCGAGATTTCCCGGTCGACAAGCTGCAGCAACTGCGCCTCAAGATCGGGCAGCAGGCTTGCGATTTCATGCAGTTCGTCCTGATAGGCATGGCAGCCGATCAGGCTGATTTCCCGCTCGACCAGAATGTTCGGGTCCAGTTCGATCCTGCCATGGGATATGCCGACCAGTGCCAGCGAGCCGCCGCCGGAAAGCACGTCGAGCGTGGCCTTGAGGACGCCGATATTGCCGGTGGCGTCAATCGCATAGCGGAGCGGCTGGCCGCCCAGCGCAGCTTCAATCGCAGCCTTGTCGAGAGGCACGCTGATTGCGCCGGTGACGGTTGAAACGAGATTGGCGCGCTGGTCGTTGCGGTCGCAGACCAGCACCGGACCATCATGCAGGCGGGAGAGCAGCAGCGCTGCAAGCCCGCCGATCGGGCCGCAGCCGACAACGAGGACCGCTTCGCCCGCTGGCACGCGCTGCTTGCGGATGGCGTGCAGCGCCACCGAAAGCGGCTCGCCCATGGCGGCGGTCACAGGGTTGATGGCCGGATCGTAATGAACGAGCAGGCGGGCAGGAAGCGCTGTCTCCTCGGCAAAGCCGCCGTCGCAGACTTCGCCGATGAAGCCCAGCGTTTCGCACACATTGTGCCTGCCGCTTTTGCAGGACGGGCATTCGCCGCACCAGTAGCGGGAATCCGCGATCACCGTATCGCCCGTTTTGAAACCGGTCACGCCTGCGCCGGTTTCGGTTACAACGCCCGCAAATTCATGGCCCGCGACCGAAGGCGAGCGGCTGATCCACTGGCCGGTCATGTAATTGTGCAGGTCGGAGCCGCAAATGCCCGCCGCCGCCACTTTCAGCCGGACCCAGCCCGGCTCAAGCGCCGCTGGCGGATCGATGGTTTCGACCCGCAAATCCTTCGCCGCATAAAGCCGGACCGCTTTCATTGTGCCGCCTTCCTCAGAGATAGTTTTTGCGGATTTCCGACACGGCATTCTCGTGCGAGGAGAAGCCTTCATAACGCGCCAGCGTGCGGGCGTGCTTTGCAAATTCCGGATAGGCGGATGCCGTCACATAGCCGATGGACGAACGCTTGACGAAATCAGTTACCGAAAGCGGGCCATAGGTGCGCGCCCAGCGGCTGGTCGGCAGAACGGCGTTCGGGCCGAGGCCGAAATTGCCGATGACGACAGGCGTGTGCGGTCCCATCAGGATTTCGGCGGCTTCGGTGATGTGGCCGAGATGCGCGAACGGATCGGTGGAAAGAAGCTCCAGATGTTCCGGCGCATAGTCGTTGATGAAGCGATAGCTCTCCTCCACGGAGGGCGTCAGGACGATGCCGCCATATTTGCCGGTGAGCACGGTTTTGGAGAAGCCGACGCGCTGTTCGGTCATGCGCGCCCAATGGTCCGGCAATGCGGCCAGCGCTTCCTCCGCGACGCGGCGGCTATGCGTGACGAGCCATGCGGATGAATCAGGGCCATGTTCCGCCTCGATCAAAAGGTCGAGCGCCGCAAGCCCGCCCTTCACCGTATCGTCGGCAAAAATGACCGCCTCAGAAGGACCGGCAGGCAGGCCGGGATCGATGACGCCGCCGAGCAGGCGCTTGGCCGCAACCACCCACGGGCTGCCGGGGCCGACGATCTTGAGCGCCGGTTTCACCGTTTCCGTGCCATAGGCGACGGCAGCGACAGCTTGCGCGCCGCCGACCTTGTAGACCGTTTTCACACCGGCAAGGCGTGCTGCAACGAGCGTTGCGGCATCGACGGAACCATCCGGCGTCGGCGGGGTGACGATGGCAAGATCAGGCACGCCAGCGACCACGGCCGGCACGGCGGTCATCATGGTGACAGACGGAAACGCCCCCTTGCCGCGCGGAATATAGAGCGCGACGGAGCGGATTGGCGTGAAACGGTCGCCAGCAAAGGCGCCCGGACGCATTTCCTTCAGCCACATGGCCTCCGGCTTCTGCTCCTCATGGAAATGGCGGATATTGTCGATGCCGAACTGGATGGCCTCGATCACGTCCTTTTCCACCTTGTCGAAGGCGGCATCGAACTCGGCTTCCGTCGCCTTGATGTTGGCCGGATCGACCTCGGCCTTATCGAGATCGCGCGCAAAACGGACAAGTGCGGCATCGCCTTCGGTGCGAACGGCTTCGATGATCGGCTTCACCTTCTCGATAAAACCGGACAGATCGGTCTCCGAACGCTTGAGCAGTTCGGTGCGCTCTGCATCGCTCAGCTTTGCCAGTTCGTGAAAAGAAACATCGGACATGATCGGCTCCTTGCTGGTTGCGGTGGAGACGCAACCGGTCATTTCGATTTGAGGAAGATGTCGAGCCCGACCAGCCGGTCGAGCAGGAAGATGGCGGCGGCGGCACAGGCGATGAAGACGACGGAGATGGCCGCAAGGTCGGGCGTGATGATGGATCGGATCGAATTGTAGATCTGCACCGGCAGCGTCACGATGCGCGCATCGACCAGAAGCAGGCTCACCAGAAATTCGTTCAGCGCCAGAATGAACATCAAAAGCGAGCCGCTGATCACGCCCGGCACCACGACCGGCAGCGTGACGAAGAAGAATGTCGAGATCGGCCCTGCCCCGCAATTGGCCGCGGCAAGTTCCAGATCGGCATCGAGATTGGCTGCACTTGCTGTCACAGCCCAGATCATGAAAGGCAGATTGATGACACAGGCTGCAATGCCCACCGGCCAGAGCTGGCCCAGAATTCCGGCCTGACCATAGATCAGCATGAGGCCGATGCCGGAACCGATCAGCGGAATGGTGAAGGGCAGCAGCAGATAAATCTGGATCGTCTTTTCAAACCGCACGGCATATTTGGCGAGCGCTATGCCTGCCAGCGTGCCGACTGGAATGGCAACGATGGTGCAGATGAAGGAGACATAGAGCGAGCGCAGGAATGCATCCCAAAGGTCGCTCGTTCCGGCGATCTTCTGATACCATTTCAGCGAAAACCCTTCCGGCGGAAAGGTAATCATGTTGCCGGATGTGAAGGATGCTCCAAGCACCACGACGGTTGGCGCGGAAAGCAGCACCAGAACGGCGATCACGAATGTCCATATGACTATGGATTTCGACAGCGGCGACGTCATTTGCGCGCCCTCCCCATGGCAAGCGTGCCTGCCCCGAACAGCATGAACACGATCCCGACGAGGATCGAACCGACGCCAACCAGAAGCAGCGCCAGCGTCGCGCCGAGCCCCTGATCGGAGGTGCGGAAGAACTGGTCATAGATCGCATTGGCGATGAAATCCTGCGACCCGCCGCCCAAAATTGCGGGTACGGCGAAATCGGTGAGCGACAGCGTCATCACCACCAGTCCCGCGCCGATCAGTCCCGGACGCGCCATGGGCAGGACGACATGGGCGAAAGTCCGCATCCAGTTTGCGCCGAGCGAGCTTGCCGCCGCTTCCATTTCTTCCGGAATGGCAGTCAGCGCCGGTGCCAGCATCAGCACGGCGAATGGCAGCATATATTGAATGAGGCCGAACAGAACCGCCGGATAGTTATAGAGAAGGCGCATCGGTGCGATGCCGACAAGGCCGAGCGCCTCGTTGACCATGCCCTGATTGCCGAGAATGATGAGCCAGCCATAGGCGCGCACCACCTGCCCGATGAAAAACGGCAGGAACAGCGCGATCAGCAGGAATTTGCGCAAGGCAGCCGACGGCGTGCGCACCATGAGATAGGCATAGGGAAAGGCCAGAATGAGCGTGAAAACGGTCACGACGAGCGAGCCGAACAGGCTGCGCCATGCCACGGTTGCAAAGAGGCTTTCGGTCAGGGCGCGCTTGTAATTGGCAAGCGTGTAATAATCCGACATCAGGAATGTCGAGGTGTCGAGCGTGCGCAGGCTGGTATCCGCGATCTGGATCAGGCCCAGCACCAGCAGCCCCACCAGAACAATCGCCGGAAGCAGCATCAGATAGGGCACGGCGCGATTGAACCGCGCTGGCCACAGAAAGGCTGCGATTGCTTCCAGCGCATCCATGATGCGCCAGACAACCGGATAGGCAGTGCGTGCCGCTCGCATGTTTTAATTCCTGAATATCTGATTGGGAGCTGCCCCAGAAGCCAAATCTGAAGGCAGCTCCAGCAATAACGGGCCTATCAGCCCTGCATGATGGCCTTGAACTTCGAGAACCATTCGCTCTCGTTTTCCACCTGCACCTTCGCCGAAATGCGGATGAGATGCTTGAAATCCTCGTCCTTGGTCGGATAGGCCGGATCGTTCACCAGATCGGCGGGCGGAGTCAGGCCCGGCACGACGCCCGGTAGGCCAAGGCCGTCGAGCCAGACCTGCTGCGCATCCTTGGTGAGCGCGAAGTTGATATATTCCTTGGCCCAGTAAAGTTCGTTTTCCGGCAGGCCCTTTGGAATCCACAAGCCGTCCGTGTCGAATTTCGCGCCCTCTTCCGGGACGGTCCAATCGATCTTGACGCCGTTCTTCTGGGCTTCGCGCGCATTGGTGGAAATGGTGCAGGCCAGATCAATCTCGCCCTTCTGGAACCAGGTGGTGAAATCCGGGTCTTCGCCCAGAAGCGGCTGCTGCTGCTTCACCTTGGCGATGAAATCCCATGCGGGCTGCATATTGCCCGGAATGTCTTCCAGCTTGCCGCCACCGGCAACCTGCGCCGGGAAGTGGAAGCCGATGCCATCGTTGTAAAGCGCGATGCGGCCCTTGAACTTCGGATCGAGCAATGCGTGCCACGACTTCGGCGGGCCATCCGGGAAGGCTTCCGGACGATAGGCCAGCACATAGACATAGCCATAGGTGTTGACGATCGGATAGCCGTCGAGACCAACCGGCTTGGCAAGATCGGTAGTGTTCTTGAGGTTAGACAGGTCCGACAGGTCTTCCGTCACGCCGCGCAAGGCCGATTTCGTCGCGTTGGTGGTCGTATCCCAGTTGACGTGGATCGGCGGAACACGCTTCTGCGCGACCGCAGCCCAGAGCTTCGGCTGGATTTCATTGTCTTCCGTCAGGTCATGCCGGATGGAAATGCCGGTCTTGGCGGTAAACGGATCGGACACGCCAGCTTTCAGGGCGTCCACCCAGCTGCCGCCCCATGCGCGCACGATCAGTTCCTTCGGCTTTGCCGGTTCTTCGGCAAAGGCGCGCGACAGGCCGAGCGACGTCGTGCCAGCTGCGGCGGCAAGAGCGCCCGCGCCTTGCAGGAAGCGGCGGCGGTCGAGGATCAGAAAAGGCTTCTTCAGGTTGCTCATTTTGTTTCTCCTGTGGAGTTTCCCCGTAATGTTTTGATCATGCGGCAAAGACGATGAGATCGCGGGCGTTCCAGCCAAGATGCACAGTCTCGCCTTCCGCAAACTGGCTGTGACCGATGGGATCGTGATCGAAGACGCGCATCAACACGTCTCCCAAAGCGGGAACCCGCAATTCATAGACGATGCGCTCGCCTTCAAAGATCGCATCGGTAACGATGCCTTCCAGCACGGTGTCGAGTGCCGCATGGGCTTCCGCGCTGCCGCCGATACGGATCTGTTCGGCGCGGATTGCGCATGAGACATTCGCGCCGGAGCCGACTGGTCCGCGCCCCTCGCCTGCCATACCGACCAGAGGCGTTCCTGCATCGACCCGCACAAGATTGCCGTCGAGCGAAGATGCCTTGCCGGAAATGAAATTGGTGACGCCGATGAAGTTTGCCACAAAGGCATTGGACGGGTTGCGATAGGTTTCCGACGGCTCAGCCATCTGCTGGATTTCGCCGCCATCCATGACGATAATCTCGTCAGAAACGACAAGCGCCTCGCGCTGGTCGTGGGTGACATTGATGGTCGTGACGCCCAGTTCTCGCTGGATGCGGCGGAATTCAAGCTGCATTTCCTCGCGCAGCTTGCGGTCGAGCGCTGCCAGCGGCTCGTCGAGCAGAAGCAGGTCCGGTTCGAAAACGAGGGCGCGCGCGATGGCGACGCGCTGTTGCTGGCCGCCCGAAAGCTCGTGCACGCGCCGACTGCCAAGGCCGTTGAGCCGAACGAGATCGAGATAGCGTTCCACCCGCTCGGGGATGGAGCGCGCATCGAAACGGCGCATTTTCAGGGGAAAGGCGACGTTTTCCGCCGCCGTCATATGCGGAAAAAGCGCAAGTTTCTGGAAAACCATGCCGATGGAGCGCTTGTGCGGCGGCACGGCGCTGACGGCTTCGCCATTGATGAAGATTTCGCCGATGCTCGGTTTCTGGAAACCGGCAATGAGGCGCAGAAGCGTCGTCTTGCCCGAACCGGACGGACCGAGGATGGTCAGGAAACGGCCCTTGGCGAGATCGAAAGAGGCCGCGCGCACGGCGTGGAAGCCGTTATAGATCATGCTGACATCGTTGACCGATACGGCAGCCGGTCCGTTTGAAACCTTACGGCCAGTTGCGGTTTCGGTTGTACTCATGGCTATTTCCCATTTCAGTGAAAGCACTGGCAGGTGCTTTTGAAGTTATTTCAATCCTGTTCTGCAATCCGCTGATATTCGTCTTTAGAATATCAGATAGAAGCGAGATACCCCCCATCGACGGGGATTACCTGTCCCGTGACATATGACGAAGCAGCGCTTGCCAGAAAAACCACGGCGCCCGCAACGTCTTCCATCGCGCCGAACCGCCCCTGCGGAATTTTGGCCAGCATCGCCTTCTGCCAGTCGTCACTCTCGTAAAACACATCGGTCATGGCAGTGCGGAAATAGCCCGGCGCAATGCCATTGACGCGGATGCCGGACGGCGCCCATTCGGTCGCAAGCGCGTGGGTCATCCCCATGAGGCCGGATTTGGAGGAACCGTAGGGTACGGCGGTCGGCACGCCGACATAGGACGTCAGCGAGCAGAGATTGATGATCGAGCCGCCCTTCCCGCTCTCCGTCATCTGGCGGGCAGCAGCCTGCGCACAGAAGAACGCGCCCTTGAGATTGGTCGAAACGATACGATCCCAAAGCGCCTCGTCCACATCGAGCGACGGGCGGATTTCTTCATAGCCAGCATTGTTGACGAGGATATCGAGGCCGCCGAGCGCATCTGCGGCTTGAGCGACCGCTGCACCGCAGGCAGCGACATCGCGCACATCGAGCGAAAGACTTGCAGAGGCACGGCCATGCCCGGCGATACGGGATGCCGTTTGCGAAAGGTCGCCAGACTTGCGGGCTGTAATTGCGACGTCGGCACCAGCCGAGGCGAGCGCTTCGGCGATGGCCTGTCCCAGTCCCCGGCTCGCACCGGTAACCAGCGCTTTACGCCCGCTGAGGTCGAAAAGCGATAAAACCTGCATCATGTTCCCCTGCGGACCTTTGGCAAAACAATATTTGTGCCCGAACTTCTACCCGTTCCGGCTCCAATGTTTAGCGATTTTTTGTGGTCTCCCCTGCATAGGACCATCTTTTTTATATGTTGTCTATACATATATAAGCAAAATCGGATTTTGGACTTGGCACGTCTCTCGGGAAGGCGGCTGAACGACGAAAAGCTGCGACCGGGCGGGCTGGAACATCCGGAAAAATCCGGCCATGCAAGCTGATTCGGCCCGGCTTGCCACGGGTCGTGAGCTGTTTCAGTTTGAAAGCAGGTTTCGGGAGGCAGCTTTCCAAACTCGTGCTAGAAAGCTTTTATGAAAGACCTTTTCGACCAGATTGAACCGCGTGAAATCCTTGCGCCCGGAGCCGTGCTTTTGCGCGGCTTTGCGCTTTCCGCCGAGGACGCTGTTCTGAAAGCGGTCGCAGATGTTTCTGCCGCAGCGCCCTTTCGGCATATGACCACTCCCGGCGGCTATCGCATGTCGGTTGCGATGACGAATTGTGGTGATTTCGGTTGGGTTACAGACCGAACCGGCTATCGTTACAGCGCCCACGATCCGGAAACTGGCCTGCCCTGGCCTGCCATGCCGGATGCTTTTCGCGCTCTTGCCCAAACTGCTGCCAGAGATGCGGGCTATCCTGATTTCGAGCCGGATGCCTGTCTCATCAATCGTTACGAACCGGGTGCGAAACTCTCATTGCATCAGGACAAAGACGAACAGGATTTCAACAATCCGATTGTTTCCGTGTCGCTTGGCCTGCCCGCGACTTTCCAATTCGGCGGATTGAAGCGAACCGACCCGATCGCAAAATACATCCTGCATCATGGCGACGTGGTTGTGTGGGGCGGACCGTCCCGCCTCTTCTATCACGGCATACTTGCCCTGAAGCGCGGCGAGCATGAAAAACTGGGTCCGTTCCGCTTCAATCTGACGTTCAGAAAATCCCAATAAACGCGATTTTCCGAACGAAAAGCCACCAAAAACGCCGTTGAAATGTGGCGAACGCCCGTTCTTTTTGCGGCTATTTTGTGGCAAGCAGGGTTTCAGTTGAATGCCCCGCCACCGCTTTTGCTCTCCGGGCGCTCCCTGGCAACCTTGTCACGATAGCCGCTCGCCCTGTAGGCGGCGATGGGTTCGATGGCTCCGCCGGTGCGGCGGCGCGCTTCCGCCAGGATTGGTTCGACGTCTGTCCGGTAGGCCCGTTTCAGCGTATCGGACGCCATCAGCGCATCGTTTGCCTGCTGGTAGGTTTCCAGCGCCTCGCGATCCACCAACAGGGCCTGCGCATAGGCGCGGCGGATTTCGTTTGCCGATGAGATGAGGCTTTCCAGCGGATCGGTGACATTATGCGACTGGTCGATCATGTGGGCGGGGTGGAAGTCTGCCACGCCGCGATAGTCCGCATCCACCAACTCATTGAAAACAAGGAACAATCGATAGGGATCGATGGAGCCGGCATCGAGATCGTCGTCACCATACTTGCTGTCGTTGAAATGGAATCCGCCGAGTTTTCCGAACTGGATCAGCCGCGCGACGATCATTTCGATATTGGTGTTCGGCGCATGGTGGCCGAGATCGACCAGACATTGCGCCTTCGGCCCCAGTGTCGAAGCTATAAGATAGTTGGTGCCCCAGTCCTGAACCACGGTCGAATAGAAGGCCGGTTCGTACATCTTGTGTTCGGAGAACAGCCGCCAGTCATCGGGCAATGCCTTGTAAATCTCGCCCATGGAATCGAGATAGCGCTCGAAGGCACGGGTGAAATTCTGCTGGCCGGGAAAGTTGGAACCGTCGCCCAGCCATACCGTCAAGGCCTTGGAACCTATGGCTTTTCCGATTTCGATACATTCAATGTTGTGCTCGACAGCCTGCGCCCGCACTGCCGGGTCGACATGGGTGAGCGACCCGAATTTATAGGAGAGCTTCTGGTCCGCCCCATCCGCGAATGTGTTGGAATTCATGGCGTCGAAGCCAAGTCCAAGCGCTTCGGCGTGGGCTTTCAGCTTCTTCGGATCAGCCTTGTCCCATGGAATATGCAAGGAAACATTCGGCGTTGCGCGGCAAAGCTCGTTTATGACGGCGCAATCGTCGAGCTTGTCGAAAATGCCGCGCGGCTCGCCCTTGCCCGGAAAGCGCCCGAAGCGTGTGCCGCCCGTGCCGGTGCCCCATGAAGGCACGGCAACGAAATAGCTTGCTACCTTGTCGGTGATCCTGTCGATTTCGATCCCGCGGCGCAAAAGCTGTTCGCCAAGCGCCTGATAGTCGCTCTTCAATGCATCTTCAAAGCCGGAATTGTGCTCGGCGATGAAATCTGCCGCGATACGTTGCTCGGACATGGTTCCTCCCAGAATGTCCTGAATTTCGTGGATCAGCGCAGAAAGCTCTGCTGGTTTCCGGCGTCCACATTGATGATGTTACCAGTTGACTTGGCCGAAGCGTCGCTTGCAAGGAAATAGATCGCCTCCGCAATGTCTTCCGGGAAGACGTTCAGCTTCAGCATGGAACGCTTGCGATAATGCTCCTCGAGTTCCGAGACATCGATCTTGGAGGACGCCGCGCGTTGCTCGCGCCATTCTCCATCCCATATCTTGGAGCCGCGCAGAACCGCATCCGGGTTGACCACATTGACGCGAATACCCGCCTCCGCGCCTTCCAGCGCCAGACAGCGCGCCAGATGGATTTCCGCCGCCTTGGCCGCGCAATAGGCCGAAGCATTGGGGGAAGCGGCAAGCCCGTTCTTGGATGCGACGAATACGACGTTGCCCCCGAGTTTCTGGCGGCGGAACAGGCGGAATGCCTCTCGCGACACGAGGAAATAGCCGGTCGCGAGAATATCGATATTGCGGTTCCACATGGAAAGTTCGGTGGCTTCAACCGGAGCCGACGAGGCAATGCCCGCATTGGACACCAGAATATCGATGCCGCCCAATTCGACGCTGGCTTCGATGAAGGCGTCTGCCACGCCCTTTTCGTCGGTGACATTCAGTTCTACGCTGCGCACCTGATCGGCGCCAAACCGTTTTACGAGATTTTCGTGAGCGGTTTTGAGCGATTTTGCGTCAATATCGGCCAAAACCACGCAAGCGCCCTCGCCCGCCAGCCTTTCGGCGGTCGCAAAACCAATGCCGCCAGCGCCGCCGGTGATGAAGGCTACACGCCCGGCGAGGCTCTTTGGCTTGGGCATCCGCTGCAGCTTTGCTTCTTCAAGCAGCCAATATTCGATATCGAAGGCTTCCTGTTCCGGCAGGCCCTGATATTCCGATACGCCGGAGGCGCCGCGCATCACATTGATTGCATTGACATAAAACTCGCCTGCAATGCGCGCCGTCGCCTTGTCACGGGCGAAGGAGAGCATACCGACGCCGGGAATGAGAAAAATCACCGGATTGGGATCGCGCATCTTTGGCGAATTGTCGTGCCTGCACGCTTCGTAATAGCGCTTGTAATCGGCGCGATAGGCCTCCAGCGCGCCCTCGAGTCCGGCAACCACGGCATCGACATCGGGCTTCGCCGGATCGAAATCCACGACCAGAGGACGGATTTTGGTGCGCAGGAAATGGTCCGGGCAGGACGTGCCGAGTGCTGCGAGCGGACGCAGGTCCTTCGCGTTCACGAATTCCAGCACGGCGTCCTGATCGTCAAAATGGCCGAGCTTGCGTTCGTCCTTTCCGATCAGCCCGCGAATTTCCGGCATCAGCCGCGCGGCAACGGCCCGGCGCTCGGAAGCAGGGAGGCTCTGCGCGATAGCGCCGCCGAAAGCGGTCTTGCCCGCGGTCTTCCGGTCCAGCCATTCAATAGCCTTGTTGATGATGGCAAGCGTGGTTTCGTAGCAGGTTTTTGCATCGTCGGCCCAGGTGAAAAGTCCATGACTTTCAAGGACAACGCCCTTGGCCTGCGGATGCGCCTTCACGAAGGCTTCGAGGTCGAGGCCGAGCTGGAAACCGGGGCGGCGCCAAGGCAGCCAGCCGATTTCTTCGCCAAAAATCTCGGCTGTCAGTTCACGGGAGTTTTTGGAAGCGGCTATCGCGATGATCGCATCTGGATGCATATGGTCCACATGCCTGAAGGGCACAAACCCGTGCAGCGGCGTATCGATGGAAGCGGCGCGCGGATTGAGATTGAAGGTGCAATGCGGCAGGAAGCCGACCATGCGGTCTTCGTCCTCGACGCCCTTGTATATGCCCTTCAAAGCGTTGAGCTTGTCCTGATAAAGCGTGGCAAAACCGTCCAGCTTGATGGTGCCGACGTCGCCGCCCGAGCCCTTGACCCAGAGAACCTGCACTTTCTCGCCTGTCAGCGGATCGGTTTCATCGACCTTGGCGGAGGTGTTGCCGCCGCCGTAATTGGTGATGCGCTTGTCGGAACCAAGCAGATTGGAGCGATAAAGCAGCTTGCCCGGCTCATCCATCGCCGCCGCTTTGGCGTCATCCCACCGGTTTTCGAGAAGCCTGCTCTTGGCCGCCATGTCATCCTCCCAATTCTGTTATCGTGAAACGCAGATCGCGTGCTCACCCCACGCGCTGTCGATCATGTTGATGGCAGATATGACGTATGAAAGGAATTGCTGTCAATCATAAACAATCATCTTCAATCATTAATGTGATTATTCTGCGCTGTTGTGATTGTTTGTGATTGACACGCGCAGGCTTTATGCCCGATACAGGGAAAAGGAGGAGCCATGCACGAACGAGAGCGCCACCGCATCATCCTGAGCGCAGTTCAGGAAAAGCCGGTGATCACCATTCAGGATCTGGTGGAGCTGACGGAAGCGTCGGAAGCAACCCTTCGGCGCGACATTGCATCGCTCCATATGCAGGGCCGCATCAAGCGCGTGCGCGGCGGGGCCGAGGCCATCCATCCGCCGCAATTCGGCAATCTGACAGGCCGCCCGTTCAAGGTTTCGGAATCGGAAAATGCTGACCGCAAGCGCGCCATCGCCCGCGAAGCCGTGGCGCTTTGCGAAGAAGGCGACAGCATCATCATCAATGGCGGGTCCACGACTTTCCAGATGGTGCATTATCTTGCCCCGCGCCGCTTGCAGGTGCTGACTAATTCCTTCGCCATCGCCGAGCATCTTCTGCGCCAGTCGAAAAGCACGGTCATCGTGCCGGGCGGCGCGATCTATCGCGACCAGAGCCTGATCCTGTCGCCTTTCGACAACGACGTCATCCGCAATTTTTACGGTCGGCGCATGTTCATGGGCTGTCAGGGTGTCAGCCCGCTCGGGGTGATGGAGTCCGATGCGCTGATTATCCAGAGCGAACAGAAGCTGATGGGCCAGGCGGACGAACTTGTCCTGATGGTCGATTCAACGAAATTCACGCGCCGTTCCAGCCTTATCCTTTGTCCACTCGACCGGGTCAGCACGCTGATTACCGATGACGGCATTTCGGATGAAGCGCGGCGCATGGTGGAAAATGCGGGCATCCGCCTCATCGTGGCGCAGGTTTCCGCAAATGCAGGCAGGGGCGACGAAGGCGGAGGTTCCGCCGAGGTGGCTTGAGCCGGACCTGACTTACGCTCCGGTTGCGAACCGGACGAAGCGAAACATATGTCTTTATACTGGGAGGAATGAGACATGAAACTTTTCAAGAAACTTGTACTGGGTACAGCGCTGGCCGTCGCTTTCATGGCTACCCACGCGCAGGCCGCCGACATGAAAATCGCGCTTGTCGCAAAGTCGCTCGGCAACGGCTTCTTTGAAGCCGCCAACAAGGGCGCACAGGAAGCGGCCAAGGAACTGGGCGGGGTCGAGGTCATCTATACCGGCCCGACCACCACGACGGCGGAAGGCCAGATCGAGGTAATCAACTCCCTGATCGCGCAGGGCGTTGACGCGATCGCCATTTCGGCCAACGATCCGGATGCGGTCGTCCCTGCCCTGAAGAAAGCCGCGCAGCGCGGCATCAAGGTGATTTCGTGGGATTCGGGCGTCGCGCCTGAAGGCCGGATCGTTCACCTGAACCCGTCCTCGAACGAACTGATCGGCAAAATGTGCCTCAAGCTTGCTGCCGATCACCTGCCGGACGGTAAGGGCGATTTCGCGATCCTTTCCGCGACCACCACCTCGACGAACCAGAATATCTGGATCGGCGAGATGAAGAAGCAGCTCAAGGATTTTCCGGGCCTCAATCTGGTGACGACCGTTTACGGCGACGATCTGGCCGACAAGAGCTACCGCGAGGCGCAAGGGCTGCTGACTTCCAACCCGAATGTGAAGGTCATCGTGGCGCCGACTACCGTTGGCGTGCTGGCTGCCTCGCAGGCGGTGAAGGATGCGGGCAAGATCGGCGATGTCTATGTGACCGGCCTTGGACTGCCATCCGAAATGGCTGGCGCCATCAAGTCTGGCGCGACCAAGGAATTCGCGATCTGGAACCCGATCGACCTCGGCTATTCGGCAACCCAGATTGCCTATCATCTCGTGAAGGGCGATGCCGACGGCAAGCCGGGCTCGGAAATCGAAGCCGGACGCATGGGCAAGATCAAGATCGGCGAAAACGGCGAAGCCGCGATGAGCGATCCTTTTGTCTATGACGCGTCGAATATTGACGAGTTCTCCAAGGTCTTCTGATCGGAAGCGCATCCTGAAAGGTGCGCATTCATGACAGGGGCGGCATTCGCTGGACGCGTGCCGCCTCACATTCCCCGGAACCGATTTCAGGTGTCTGCAATGAATGCAGCTTTCCACCCCGGCGGGCAGCAGCCGGTGCTTGCCACGACAGACCAGCCCATTCTGGAAATGCGCGGCATAGCCAAGACATTTCCCGGCGTGCGCGCGCTTGATGACGTGAACATCGCGCTCTATCCCGGCAAGGTGACGGCGCTGATCGGCGAGAACGGCGCAGGCAAATCAACGCTCGTTAAAATCCTGACCGGTATTTATCAGCCCGACGAAGGCGAAATCCTTATCGACGGCAAGCCGGTGCATTTCGCGACCGCGCAGGATGCGACCGACCACGGCGTCACGGCCATTCATCAGGAAACCGTGCTTTTCGACGAGTTGTCGGTGGGCGAAAACATCTATCTCGGCCATGCGCCGCGCACGAAGTTCGGCTTCGTCAACTGGAAGGCTGTCTACGCGCGTTCGCAGGCGCTGCTGTCGTCGCTGGAAACGACGGTCGACGCGCGCATCAAGCTGAAGGAACTGTCCATTGCGCAGCGCCATCTGGTGGCGATTGCCCGGGCCTTGTCGGTGGATTCGCGCATCGTCATCATGGATGAGCCCACCGCTGCGCTGTCGCGCAAGGAAGTGGACGATCTGTTCCGCATCGTGGCGCGGCTGAAAGCGCAGGGCAAGGCCATCCTGTTCATCAGTCACAAGTTCGATGAGGTCTATGAAATCGCCGACAATTACGCCGTGTTCCGCGACGGTCACGCTGTCGGACACGGCGCGCTTGCCGATACGCGGCAGAACGACATCGTGCGCATGATGGTCGGGCGCTCCGTCGAACAGGCTTTCCCCAAGCAGGATGTCGCCATCGGCGAACCCGTGCTGAAGGTCGAGAATTATTCGCACCCGACCGAGTTTCGCAACATTTCCTTCGAGCTGCGCAAGGGCGAAATTCTCGGCGTTTACGGGCTTGTCGGCGCTGGGCGTTCGGAGTTCGCGCAGTCGCTCTTCGGTATCACCAAGCCTTCGAGCGGCCGTATCGTGCTGGAAGACCGCGAAATCAGCATCCGCCGTCCCGGCGACGCGGTAGCGCATGGCATCGTCTATGTGCCGGAAGAGCGCGGACGCCACGGCGCGGTGCTGCAACTGCCGATCTTCCAGAATGTCTCGCTGCCGTCGCTTGCCCGCACCTCGCGCAACGGCTTTCTGCGCATGGCGGAAGAACTGGCGCTGGCGCGCAAATATGCCGAACGCTTCGACCTGCGCGCCGCAGCGCTTTCGGTGCCGGTGGGAACGCTTTCCGGCGGCAACCAGCAGAAGGTCGTCATCGGCAAGTGGCTCGCCACCAGCCCGAAGGTCATCATTCTCGATGAGCCGACCAAGGGCATCGATATCGGTTCCAAGGCCGCGGTCCACGCCTTCATCAGCGAACTCGCCGCCGAGGGCCTCAGCATCATCATGATCTCGTCGGAACTGCCGGAAATCATCGGCATGTCGGACCGGGTGATGGTCATGCGCGAAGGGCTGATGGAAGGCGTATTCGAGCGCGCCAGCCTCGATGCGGAAGTGCTGGTGCGCGCCGCCACCGGGAATACGGAGTAGACGATGAAACAGTTGCTCAAGCAGCGCGAACTCCTGCTCCTCGTCATCATCGCCCTTATGGTGGGGCTGTTCGCAAGCCGCGCGCCGGGCTTTGCCAGCGCCGGCAATCTGGCGAATATTTTCAACGATACGTCGATCCTCATCATTATCGCGCTTGGACAGATGGCGGTGATCCTGACCAAGTCCATCGACCTGTCGGTCGCCGCCAATCTCGCCTTTACCGGCATGGCGGTCGCGATGCTGAACGCGACCTATCCGGGCCTGCCGCTCGTGCTTCTCATCGTGCTTGCCATCGGCATCGGCGCGGTTCTGGGCGCGATCAACGGCATTCTGGTCTGGAAGCTCAACATTCCGGCAATTGTCGTCACGCTCGGAACGCTCACCATCTATCGCGGCATGGCGTTTGTGCTTTCCGGCGGCGCGTGGGTCAACGCGCACCAGATGACGGCTCCGTTTCTCAACACGCCGCGCACGGTGGTTTTGGGCCTGCCGCTTCTCGGCTGGACAGCAATTGTGATCGTGGCGCTGATCTACGTTCTGCTGACACGGACCTTCTTCGGGCGGGCCCTTTATGCTTCGGGCGGCAACCCGACCGCCGCCGTCTATACCGGCATCGATGTGGGGCGCACGCGCTTCTTCGCCTTCGTTCTGTCGGGTGCGCTTGCCGGGCTTTGCGGCTATCTCTGGGTGTCGCGCTATGCCGTCGCCTATGTGGATGTGGCCGCCGGGTTCGAGCTCGATAGCGTCGCGGCCTGCGTCATCGGCGGCATCTCGACCCTTGGCGGTATCGGCACCGTCGCCGGTGCGGTGCTGGGCGCGCTGTTCCTCGGCGTCATCAAGAACGCGCTGCCGGTCATCGACATTTCACCCTTCTGGCAGATGGCGATTTCCGGTTCCGTGATCATTCTGGCCGTTATCTTCAATGCGAGACAGGAAAAGCGGCGCGGACGCATCATCCTGCGCGACAAGGCCGCCAAGACTTATGAGGAGGCCCCGGCATGAATAACGAACAGCGCCGATACATCCCGGACCGGCTCGGAACGCCTTTCTCGCGCATCTTCGCAAGCTGGGAAATGCTGCTGCTCGGAGTGGCAATTGCGATCTTCATCGCCAATTCCTTCGCCTCGCCCTATTTCCTCAATGCATGGAACCTTTCGGACGCCACGTTCAATTTCACCGAAAAGGCACTGATCGCCTTTGCGATGACGCTTCTGATCATTTCCGGTGAAATCGACCTTTCGGTCGCCGCCATCATCGCGCTTGCGTCCACGGCCATGGGCGCGGCGGCGCAGGCTGGCGTCGGGACGCCCGGTCTCGTCATGATCGGCATCGGCGCCGGCCTCGTCTGCGGCGCGATCAATGGCGGGCTGGTGGCCGGGCTGAAACTGCCGTCCATCGTCGTGACCATTGGCACGATGAGCCTGTTTCGCGGCATTTCCTATATCGTGCTGGGCGACCAGGCCTTTGGCGGCTACCCCGAAAGCTTTGCCTATTTCGGCCAGGGCTATGTGTTCTGGGTGATCTCGTTCGAGTTCGCGCTGTTCGTCCTGTTTGCCGTACTGTTCGGCGTGCTCCTGCACTGGACCAGCTTTGGACGCCGCGTTTATGCCATCGGCAATAATGAGTTCGCATCGCGCTTTTCCGGCATTCCTGTCGAGAAAACAAAGTTCGTGCTTTTCCTGATGACCGGCGTGATGAGCGGTATCGCCGCCGTCTGCCTGACCTCGCGCCTTGGCTCCACGCGCCCGTCCATCGCGCAAGGCTGGGAACTGGAAATCGTCACCATGGTCGTGCTTGGCGGTGTCTCGATCCTTGGCGGTTCGGGCACAATCGTCGGCGTGGTGATCGCGGCTTTTGTGATGGGGCTTGTTACCTTTGGGCTTGGCCTTCTCAATGTGCCGGGCATCGTGATGTCGATCTTCATCGGCCTGCTGCTTATCATCACCATTTCACTGCCGATCCTGATCAGGCAGCTCAAGGCGAGGCGCGCGGCATGACCAGTGAACGCTATGCATTTCGCATGAAGCTCAATCCCGGCATGGAAGCGGAATATCGCCGTCGCCATGATGAGATCTGGCCCGAACTGGTCGAACTTCTGCATGCGGCGGGCGTGTCGGACTATGCGATCTATCTCGATGAGGAAACGAACATCCTGTTTGGCGTGATGACGCGTAGCGCCAAACACGGCATGGCTGCCCTGCCCGATCATCCGGTGATGAAAAAATGGTGGGCGCATATGGCCGATATCATGGTGACGAACCCCGATAACTCGCCGGTATCCGTCGATCTCAAGCCAGTCTTTTACATGCCATGAAGCGCATTGCCATTCTGGATATAGGCAAGACCAATGCCAAGGTCGTTGTGCTCGATGCCGCGAGCGGCGAAGAGATCGCTGCCAGCCGCATTCCCAATACGGTGCTGCGCGACGGGCCGTACCCGCATTATGACATCGAGGCGCTGTGGCGCTTTTTTCTGAAAAGCCTCGCCGCTTTCGCCAAAGAGCCCGGCTTCGACGCCATTTCCATCACGACCCATGGCGCTTCCGCAGCGCTGGTCGCCGAAGACGGCAAGCTCGCAATGCCGGTCCTCGACTATGAGCTTGATTATCCGCCGGAAATTCGCGCCGCCTATGCGGCTATCAAGCCGGATTTCGAGGATACGTTCTCGCCGTCGCTTTCGCTAGGGCTCAATCTCGGTGCGCAGCTTCATTTTTTGAAGACCATGTTTCCCGACCATTTTGCGCGCGCACACCGCATATTCACCTATCCGCAATATTGGGCGTGGCGACTGACCGGCATAGCGGCCACGGAAGTGACGTCGCTCGGCTGTCACACCGATCTTTGGCTACCGAAGGAATCCGCATTCTCAGCCCTCGTTGACCGGCTGGACATTCGCGAGAAATTTCCGCCGCTTCGCTCTGCCTTCGATGCGCTCGGCAATGTGCTGCCTGAAATTGCGAAGGAAATCGGCCTGAGCCGGCCTGTGCCAGTCCATTGCGGCATTCACGACTCCAATGCATCGCTTCTCGCGCATCTGATGGATCGGGAAGGCCCGTTTTCGGTTGTTTCGACCGGCACATGGGTGGTTAGCTTTGCGGTCGGCGGCAATTTCGACGGACTGGACCCGCAACGCGACACGCTGGCCAATGTCGATGCCTATGGAAGAGCCGTACCATCTGCGCGCTACATGGGCGGGCGCGAGTTCGACATCATGACCGAGGGATTATCCGTGCCTCCCGCCGCCGACCTGCCCGGTATTGTGGCGCGCGTGCTGGAGCGGCAGATCATGACGCTGCCTTCCGCCGTTTCCGGTTGCGGTCCCTACCCGCATTCCAAGCTTCGCTGGATCAATGCAGACACGGCCAGCGACGCGCAACGCTATGTTGCCGCCTGTATCTACGCAGCGTTGATGACAGAAACCTGTCTTCATCTGCTGGGTGCCGATGGCCCCGTTATCGTCGAAGGTCCTTTTGCCGGAAACCCCACCTATCTCGATGCTCTCGCAAACTTTACCGGTCGCGATGTCGAAGCTGTCACCGGATCGACCGGCACCGCTCTCGGCGCCGGATTACTTGCAGGCGCAACCGTTCCCGAAAAGCACGGCAGGATTTTCAAGCCGGGCAATGGAGCCTACGCAGCCTACCGGAAGCAGTGGCTGCGGAATACAGCGTGAATGACTGAAGCAGATCCGGAACCGTCACACCATTCCGGGTCCTGCTTCGATCAGTTCAACGCCTTCTGCCGCGTCTCAACGTCGATGAAGAAGGCAATTACGCCCGCCAGCGCCAGCAGTCCCGCAAACAGCGCCACGGCGACATAAAAGCTCTGGCTGATGACGAGCGCCAGCGCGGACGGCGCAAGCAGGCCGCCAAGGCGGGCCATCGCGCCTGCCGCACCCATTCCGCTTGCGCGCAATCCCGTAGGATAAAGCTCCGGCGTGAAAGCATAGAGCGCGCCCCATGTGCCAAGCAGCGCAAAGCTCATGACGAGGATGGACGCGCCCACGACTGCCGAACTGTTGGCGACGGTGAAGAGCGCGCAAGCAGCGGCGCTGATGAACAGGAAGGCAATCAGCGTCTTCTTGCGCCCCCATGCCTCGACGCCATAGGCAGCAAGCGCATAGCCCGGCAATTGCGCCAGCGCCACCACGACAAGGAAGCCGTAGCCGCGCACGAAGCCAAAACCGTCACCGGCAAGCTTGGCCGGAATCCAGGTGAAAATGCCGTAATAGGACACCGAAACGAGAAACCAGATCGCCAGAGTCGTCAGCGTGCGCTGGCGCAGATTGGGCGAAAGCAGTTTTTCGTTCGTCACCATGAGCGGCGCTTCAAGGCGTGCCTTTGGCGGCAGTTCCGGCTTGCCATTGCGGCGAAGCACGCGGTTCATCACCGATTTTGCCTCTTCCGGGCGTTCCGATTTGAGAAGATGCATCGGGGATTCCGGCACCCACAGGCGCAGCCAGATGCCGATAAGGGCCGGTGCTGCGGTGACAATGAAGATATAGCGCCACGCATCCTCAACGCCCGCGAGGCTGGTCGCCCATGCCGCAAGCGCAATGACGACCGTGCCGACCGCCCAGAAGCCTTCCAGCATGACAAGCCAGCGTCCGCGATTTTTGGCAGGCAGAAATTCCGCCATCATCGCATAATCGACCGGCAATGTGCCGCCCACTGCCACGCCCGTCATGAAACGCAGGGCAAGCAGAACGCCGAAATTTGGCGCGAATGCCGAAAGCAGCCCGAACACCGCGTCGCAAGCGACGGTAACCAGAAGCACGCGGCGGCGACCATATTTATCAGCCAGCCTTCCGAACACGGCGGCGCCGATCAGCATACCGAGGAAGAACAGCGTACCGGTCTGCAACGCCTGTGGTACCGTCAGCCCGAACGTCTTTGCAATGGCAGCGCCGGTAAAGCCCACAGCCAGAACCTGCATGGCATCGGCAGCCCAGACAAGCCCGAATACGCCGAGAAGACCTCGTTGGAATGCGCCCGTACCTGCCTGATCGAGCGTCTGTTCGATGGTAACTTTCATGCCGCGATATGTTCCCTGCTATCGGCTGAAGATGTGCGTGTCTTTTACAGCGCTGACGGCGGGGCGCTGTCAATCGTCCTTTTCGGATATAGCCCGATCTTTTGCCTGCAAATATTCCCAAAAGCTTTCCGCATGGGCGGGAAGCGGCGCATCGTGGCGATAGATGCGGATTTCGACCGTGAAATCCCAATAAGGATCGGCGGAAGCGGGTACGAGTTCGCCGCGTTGCAATTCGTCATAGATGAGGCTTTCAGGCAGCCAGGCCATGCCCCAACCTGCAAGCGCCATGGCCTTGAGGCCGATCGACATGGTGTTCTCATGGACGATCTGGCGCTTGAACGCAGTGCCGGAGGAAAATTTCCGCGACAATGCCGCACCAAAGAAGGAAAAATCGCCATAGCTTAAGTATGGCAGCGCCTCTCCGCTGGCGATGGCGCGATCCAGGACCGGCCCCGTGGACGAAGGCCGCGAAACCGGCATCAATCGCTCTGTGCCGAGCACGATAAAGGGAAATTGCGTTCGGTCGATCAGGATCGGCACCGAACTGTGCGCATAGGTGAGGAAGAAGTGCACCTCTCCTTCCGTCAGCGTCGCGATATTGTCTTCAAAACCGCCGCGATCCGGGCTGAGCAGCGAGCGGATGCCGCCAATGTCATTCTCTATCTGTTTCAGCCAATGCGGGAAGAATGTGACCGTCAGCGTGTGCAGGGCCGAAAATGTCAGGACGGGGTTCTGGACCTCACGGCTTGGCTGGAGCGCCTTGCGCGTATTGTAGAACTGGCGAACGGTCTCCTGCGCGACCGGCAGGAAAGTTTTCCCCTCGCGGGTAAGCTCCGCCGGAAAGGTTGCCCGGTTGACGAGCGTGACGCCCAGCCAGAGCTCAAGCTGCTTGATGCGGCGGGAAAAGGCCGATTGCGTCACATGACGGGTGTCTGCCGCGCGCGAGAAACTCGACGTTGCCGCCAGCGCGATGAAATCTTCCAGCCATTTCAATTCCATTGGGTGGGCCTTTCTTGCAAGAGCAATAAGGCAATATGGCAATAGGGCAATATGTTTAGGAAACGTCCGAACCAGCCCTTTCCTACTGCCTTACTGCCCTACTCACTTACTGCCCTTCCCTTATGCAATTTCTGCATAGTGATTGCAAAACATAGCATTGGCAGCTCCAAAGGTTTTTTCCTACCGTCCGGACAATCAATCACACAGATGTCCGAGGACGTGTTTTGGCCAGGGTAATTTATTTGAACGGCGCTTTCGTCGCTGAGAACGAAGCAAAAGTGTCGGTGTTCGATCGCGGCTTTCTTTTTGGCGACGGAATTTATGAAGTCAGCGCTGTCATCGATGGCCGACTTGTCGATAATGAGCTTCATCTTGCCCGTCTGGAACGTTCCGTCAAGGAACTCGGAATTCCGTTGCCTGCTTCGCTTGATGATATTCGCGCGGCCCAAATCGAACTGATGAAACGCAATAAGCTGCATGAAGGTGTCGTCTACATGCAGGTGACGCGCGGCGAAGCCGAGCGCGATTTCGTCTATGCTGACGACATCAAGCCGAATTTCGTCATGTTCACGCAGGCCAAGAATCTCGCCAACTCGCCATCGGTGCAGAACGGGGTGCGTGTGGATGTGGCCCCGGATACGCGCTGGGCGCGCCGCGACATCAAGACCATCATGCTTCTGGCGCAGGTGCTGGCCAAGAAGCAGGCCAAGGCCAAGGGTTTCCACGAGGTCTGGCTGGTGGAGGACGGCTTCGTCACCGAAGGCGGCTCTTCAACGGCCTTCATCATCACCAATGACAATGTGCTGGTAACGCGTCCGAATTCGCACTCCATCCTGCCCGGCTGCACGCGCCGCGCCGTCATCAAGATCGCGGAAGAACAGAACCTGCGCATTGAGGAGCGCCTGTTCACGGTCGATGAGGCGAAGGCCGCGAAGGAAGCTTTCCTCACGAGCGCATCGAGCTTCGTGACGCCGATCATCGGCATTCAGGATCATACGGTCTCCGACGGCAAGCCTGGGCCACTCACCCGCCGTCTGCAGGAGATCTACATGGACATGGCTCGCACGGGAGCGGAGCCGGTATTTCAACCTTAACCTCAAAAATGAAAGCAAGAGGGGAAAATGACAATAAAAAGACTACTGAAACAGACAGCCTATGGTGCACTTTTTGCCAGCGCGGCAGCGCTGGCAGGTGCGGGAGCCGCATCGGCAGCCACCGAAGGTTATGGCGACTGCCCGCTGACCGGGGAAAAAGGATCGGCCAAGATCAATCCAGCCGTTGAAGGCCAGTTCACTGTCATCATCAACCTGCCTGCCCTTGGCCAGTTCAACGGCGATACGCCGGATACCATCAAGGACGGCTACGAGTTCTGCATGGCGGTCAACATTGCGCATCGTCTGGGCCTCGATAAGGTAAAGCTGGTCAATGCGTCGTTCGATTCCATCGTGGCCGGTCAGAACAAGGATTACGACATCGCGCTCGCGCTGATCTCGGTTACGGAACCGCGCAAGAAGGTCGTGGATTTCTCCGTTCCTTACATGAATTCCGACTATGGTGTTGCCGCACGTGCCGACAAGCCGGTTGCGGAAGCTGACATGAAGACCGTGAAGGTCGGAACGCAGGCTGGCACGACGCTGGTTCCGTTCGCACAGGATACGCTGAAGGTTGCAAGCCTCGATGTGTTCGACGATACGGCTTCCATGTTCACCGCTCTTGCCGCAGGCAAGGTTGACGCCGTGATGACCGATCTCTCGATCATTCTGGGACAGGTGCAGAATTCCAACGGAAAGCTGGCGGTTGTCGGCAAGTATGAGTCCGGCGGTCAGACCGCGGGCATCTATCCGAAGGGTTCGGAAAACAAGAAGGTCATCGATCAGCTGATCGAGGACATGGAAAAGGACGGCACGCTGAAGAAGCTTGAAGCCGCCTACCTGCTTCCTTCGTGGGGTACGTCGCCTGCCGACGTTCCGCTCTGGAAGCCTTGATCTGACGGTTTTCGGATCGCAATCGCAGTGCCGGTTGCGATCCGGACCGACCGTTTCCCTATCTGTTTCAGTGAGAACAAACCATGTCTTATCCGGCACCGGATGCAAGCGCGGAACGCGCGCGGCAATGGCGTGTCCGAAACAAGGTTCGCACCCATGGCGGTCGTTCCCTGTTCGCTTTCGTCTTTTCCTTCCTCACCCTTCTGGCTGCGGGCCAGACGGTCTATAGCGTTTCGGCCTATACGATCTCGCAAGGCTGGCCCGAACTGCCCGTCGTCGCGGTTGGCGCGGCGCTGCTGCTGGCGCCGCTTGCCGTCCTGTGGTTTGCCTGGCGCGCCGTGCAGATTTCGGGCGAATCCGGAAAGAGCGCGGACATTTACCGCGGGCGCGAGCTTGGTGCAAAAGCCTCTGACCTTTCCTGGCAGGTGATTTCCTACGCCGTTGCCGTTCTCATCATCTGCGCCGGCGCATGGTTCATGATCGTCAATGACGCAGCCGTCAGCCGGACCTTCTTCGACGTGAGCCTGATCGCCAAATCGGCAGGCACGGTGCTAAAGGCCTTCGGCACGAATATCGTCATCTTCTTCGTCTCGGCCGTACTCATCCTCGTCTGGGCGCTCGTCATCGCCATTGCGCGCACGCTGCCGGGCAAGGCTGGCAAGCCGATCCGCGTGCTGGCAACGCTCTACAGCGACCTGTTTCGCGGGCTTCCGGCCATCATTACGATTTATCTCATCGGTTTCGGCCTGCCGCTGACCGGCCTGCCGATCCTGAAAGACCTGTCCTCCAATGCCTATGCCATCATCGCGCTGACGCTGACCTATGGCGCCTATACGTCCGAAGTCTATCGCGCGGGCATTGAAAGCGTGCATCCAAGCCAGATTGCGGCAGCGCGTTCGCTCGGCCTCTCCTATGCGCGCACCATGCGCTATGTGGTTGTGCCGCTTGCCGTGCGCGGCATCATTCCGCCGCTGATGAACAATTGCATCAGCTTGCAGAAGGACACCGCCCTCGTCGCCATTATTGGCACCATCGATGCCTTCAACCAGTCGAAGATCATCGCCGCGAACTACTTCAACCTGTCGGCTGTCACCACCGTCGCCATCCTGTTCATCGTCATCACCATTCCGCAGGCCCGCTTCGTCGATCGCCTGATCGAACGTGATCGCAGAAAAATGCGCTCGAGCATGTAAGGGGAATGGACAATGGCACTCGTAGAAATCGACAAGGCATATAAGCGCTATGGCGCGCTGGAGGTTCTGTCCGGTATCAGCCTGAACATCGAGGAACATCAGGTCGTCTGCCTGATCGGGCCTTCCGGCTGCGGCAAGTCCACATTGCTGCGCTGCATCAACCGGCTTGAAACCATCGACGAAGGCGAAATCCGCCTGCATGGAGACCGCGTCACCGGACCGGGCGTGGACCTCGACATATTGCGTCGCGAGATCGGCATCGTGTTTCAGGGATATAATCTGTTTCCGCACATGACGGTGATGGAAAATGTCACGCTGGGGCCGACAAAGGTGCTGGGCATGCCCGTGAAGGAAGCTGAAGAAAAAGGGCTGGCGCTGCTCGCGCGCATCGGGCTTGACCACAAGGCGAAGGAATATCCTGACCGCCTGTCCGGCGGACAGCAACAGCGCGTCGCCATCGTTCGCGCGCTTCTGATGGACCCGACGCTCCTGCTGCTCGATGAAATTACCTCGGCGCTCGATCCCGAACTGGTATCGGAAGTGCTCGACATCGTGCGCGACCTCGCCAAAAAGGGCATGACCATGGTTCTCGCCACGCATGAAATGGGTTTTGCCCGCGAGGTTGCGGACAAGGTCTGTTTCCTGCAAAACGGCAAGGTCTATGAAGAAGGCCCGCCATCGCAGATTTTCGGCAATCCACAGGGCGAGCGCACGCAGGCTTTCCTCAAACGCATCATCGAGGCCGGGCGTCTCTGACGCCCCGCCCCCAACTTCTGACCGGGAATGACCATGACAGGCAAGGCACGCGACTACGGCATCATCTGCGGCATCATGCAGCCGGGCGAACAAAACGCCATCACCGATGTGCCGGGCGTGCGCGTGGGGCACCGCACCTTGCGCGACGGCGACATCAATACCGGCGTGACGGCGATCATCCCGCACGACGGCAACATGTATCGCCGCAAGGTTCTGGCCGCCTGCGACGTTATCAACGGGTTCGGCAAAAGCACCGGTCTTGTGCAGGTGGAAGAACTGGGAACGCTGGAAACGCCGATCCTGCTCACCAATACGTTTGGCGTTGGAACCTGCGCCAATGCGCTGATCCGCGAGGCGATTGCCGCCAATCCCGATATCGGGCGCACCACGGCGACCGTCAATCCGGTGGTTCTGGAATGCAATGACGGCCCGCTCAACGATATTCAAGCCATGGCCGTCACGGAAGCCGACGCGCAGGAGGCCTTGAAGATCGCCGGAGCGGATGTGGGCGAAGGCAATGTCGGTGCGGGCACCGGCATGAGCTGTTTCGGCTTCAAGGGCGGCATCGGCACATCTTCGCGCCGGTTTGAACTGGGTGGCAAAACCCATCACCTCGGCGTTCTGGCGCTCACCAATTTCGGTCGGGCGGGAGATCTGGTTCTTCCAGACGGGCGCAGACCTTCGCCAAAGGCAGACGACCAGCCCGAAAAAGGCTCGGTCATTCTGGTGCTGGCCACCGATGTTCCGATGGAGCATCGTCAGTTGAAGCGCGTAACGCGCCGCTGCGGCGCAGGACTGGCGCGTCTTGGTGCGTTCTGGGGCCATGGCAGCGGCGATATTGCGATCGGCTTTTCGACGGCGGTGACATTCGATCATGACGAAGAACGCGATGTGGTCGGGATCGCGGTTCTGAATGAAAATCGCATAGACACGCTTTTCCGCGCAGCGGCTGAGGCCACGCAGGAAGCCGTTCTCAACTCCATGTGCATGGCCGAACCGATGCGCGGGCGCGCTGCAAACCGCCGCTCGCTTGCCGATTGGCTGGAGCGCGCCTGACGCGGCCTTCTGACAAGTGGAAAATTTTTAGCCGCAGTGAACGCTGACAGGCTCCAGACACAATCCTGATATTTTCTGTGCATTGCCACATTAAGCTTTGATCAGCCGCTAATGATCGAAGGCGAAGGGTGGCATTATGCCCGCAAACCGCGACTCGGCGCGACCCATAGCTCCCACTACCTTGGGCTGCTCAGGCACAACCGTTGCAGGTATAAGGGCGCTTCGTTTTCGAAGTAGTCATATGCTGAATCGATGACAGCTCGGAAATTTCAGGACCGATTTTTTGACGACATCGTTTGTTCGCTTGACCGTATTAGGAAGCATCCTGCCCCTGCTGGCCGCATGCGTTACTGTTGGTCCCGATTATCAGAAGCCCAATGTACTAACTCCCGCCTGGTGGAACAGCAAGGCGGACAAGCGTGCTCCCGAGCTTGCTGACTGGTGGAAGAACCTGAAAGACCCGGTTCTGGATCAACTGATAGCTGACGGAATTGCGGGTAGCCCAGACGTGGCGACCGCGAAGGCGAAAGTGCGGCAAGCCCGCGCCAACTACACCTCGGCTGGTGGTGCGCTTTATCCGCAACTGGATGGAAGCGGCAGCTATACGCGCTCCGACAGCGGCAACACGCTTGCTTCAAACCAGTCGGCCATGGGGTTCAAAACCCAATGGGAACTCGATCTTTTCGGCGGCAACAAGCGTGGCGTGGAAGCAGCCTATTACAATGTTGAATCCGCAAATGAACAGTCGCGGGCAGCACTCGTCACGTTGATCGGTGACATAGCCACCAATTATGCGAACTTGCGTGGCGCGCAGGCCGAGATAGCGATAGCACAGCGCAACGCCGCATCCCAACGGCAGACCGTGGCGCTGACGCGGAGCCAGCTTGAGGCCGGAAATATATCGCAGGTCGATCTGTTGAGCGCGGAGACACAGGCCGCGACAACGGAAGCGCAGATACCGGGGCTGCGGATCAGCTATGCCCAATATCTCAACCAGTTGTCTGTCCTGACGGGCCGGTCGTCTTCGGCTCTGGCCGGTGTTCTGGACAAGTCGCGGCCGATCCCGGCAATTCCCGGCAAGGTATCCGCCGGACTTCCCGCCGATCTGTTGCTGAGCCGCCCGGATGTTCGCGCAGCCGAGCGCGACTATGCAAGTTCCACCGCCAGCGTCGGACAGAAACAGGCCCAGCTCTATCCGAGTGTTTCCCTTACAGGCAACATCAATACGGGCGGCGCCAATTTCGGCGATCTTGGAAAGCTGTCGACGATCAGCTGGGCCTTTGGTCCGAGCCTGAGCGTCCCGATCTTTCAGGGCGGAAGACTGAGCGCAGACGTGGATGCGGCGCGCGCGGCGCGCGACCAGTCGTTCATCGCCTATCGCAAGGTCATTCTGACGGCGCTCAGCGAAGTCGAGAATGCCAGCGTATCGCTCAATCAGAACCGCTTGCGCGTAGGTCAGTTGCAGAAAATCGTCAGCAACAGCCGCAAGATCAACGAGCTGACGCTTGAGCAATACCGTGCGGGCACAAAGAGCTTCGTGGATGTACTGACCGCACAGCGCGATCTTCTCAGCGCGGAAACCAATCTCAATCAGGCCCGGACCGATCTTGTCCTGAATTATGTTGCCCTGCAAAAAGCACTTGGCGGCGGTTGGAACGGGCTCATCGATGTTGCGAAGCCTGAAGTCATTGACGGCTATACAGGTCCACACATCGCCAAGACACAGCCTCTTCCTCCCCTGGCAACCGATAAGAGACCACTATGAAACCCAAGTCGAAACGCCGTTTTCGCTGGCGCCTGTGGCTGGCTGTCCTGATCGCCTTGTTGATCGGGGGGTATTTCGTCATGCGCTACCTGACACAAGAGGAACCCCTCCCCGCGACGACCGATATCAGGCGCGGCGACATTGAAAGCTCGGTTCTTGCCACCGGCACGTTACGGCCGAAAAATCTGGTCGCTATCGGCGCGCAGGCGACGGGCCGTATTCTCTCGCTGAAGGTAAAGCCGGGCCAGCAGGTAAAGGCCGGCGAGGTCGTGGCGCTGATCGACTCGACCAACCAGCAGAACGAACTGAACAAGGCTGAGGCTTCGCTTCGCCAGAATGAGGCCACGCGCGCCCAATATCTCGCCGAACTGGAGCTGGCCAGGCTGGATCTGGCGCGAAACCAGATGATGATCGGCAAGAACGCTGTTGCGCGGGCGGAATACGACAAGGCAGTCAGCGCCGTGAAGGCGAAGGAAGCGCAGGTCGCCAACAGCGAAGCTGCAATCGCCGCTGCAAAGGTCGAGGTTCGGATCGCGGAGACCAATCTCGCCTATACCCGCATTACCGCGCCAATCGATGGAACGATCCTTGCGACGGTGGTTCAGGAAGGCCAGACCGTCAACGCCCAGCAAAGCGCGCCGACGATTGCCATTCTCGGCCAGCTCGACACGATGACGGTCGAAGCGGACATTTCAGAAGCCGACATCACGCAGGTTCGCGAAGGAATGCCGCTTTACTTCACCATATCGGGACAAAATTCCAAGCGTTACGATGCAAAGCTGGAAAAGATCGGCCCTGCCCCTGATTCCATTGTCAGCGACAAGAGTTTCACGACCACGGCTGTCAGTTCCTCCTCCAGCACGGCGACGGCTTCGGCCATCTATTACAAGGGCATTTTCACCGTTCCCAATCCGGACGGGCAGCTTAGAACCTATATGACGACCGAAGTTCATATTCTGCTTGCAAACGCAAAGGATGCGTTGATCGCGCCTGTAACGGCCCTCAAGGATACTGGCGAAGCGGGCAAGGCCACGGTGCGCGTGGTGACAGATTCCGGCAAGATCGAAGAACGCACGGTCGAAACCGGCATTACAGACAAGGTGAACACCGAAATCCGTTCGGGCCTGAAGGAAGGGGACAAGGTCGTGACTGACAATCAGGTTGCCGCCCCCGCCCCGGCTGGTAGCTGATATGACTGACGCGCCGCTGCTCTCGCTGAAGGGCGTTTCCCGACATTATCCCTCGGGCGACGATTTCACGACGGTTCTGAATCATGTGAACCTGACCATCGAGCGCGGCGAGATGGTGGCGATCATCGGCGCGTCCGGTTCCGGCAAATCCACGCTGATGAACATTCTTGGCTGCCTGGACAGGCCGTCGGAGGGCGAATATCTGATTTCCGGCCGCGCCACGTCGGAGCTTGAAGCCGATGAGCTGGCGCAATTGCGGCGCGAGCATTTCGGTTTCATTTTCCAGCGATACCATCTTCTGGGCGAGCTGGATGCGGTGGGCAATGTCGAGATCCCGGCCATTTACGCGGGCCAGAAAAAAGAACAACGGCGCCTGAAGGCTCAAATGATCCTGCAGCGGCTCGGCATGGGCGAGCGCACGCATCATCGCCCGAGCCAGTTGTCCGGCGGGCAGCAGCAACGCGTTTCCATCGCCCGCGCGCTGATCAACGATGCGGACGTCATCCTTGCCGACGAACCAACCGGCGCGCTTGACAGTCATAGCGGAGAAGAAGTCCTCGGCATTCTTCAGGAGCTCAACCGCGAAGGACGCACCATCGTCATCGTCACGCATGACCGGCAAGTCGCTGCCCGCGCGCAACGCATCATTGAAATTCGCGATGGCGAAATCATCTCGGATACGAGAAACGGCGAGACCGAGCGACCCGCAACGACCGTGCCGGTGGAACAGCCACCGGCAAGGCCCAGGCTCTTTGCAGCGATGTGGGATCGGTTCAACGAGGCCTTCGCGATGGCGCTTCGCTCGATGAATGCGCATCGGCTCCGCACTTTTTTGACGATGCTTGGCATCATTATCGGCACGGCTTCCGTCGTCTGCGTCGTGGCGCTCGGGCAAGGCTCGCAACAGCAGATTTTGGAGCGGATCAGCGACCTTGGCACCAATACGCTCTACATCAGCCCGGGCCGGGGATTTGGCGACCTGAAAGCGGCGCAGATAACAACGCTTAATCTCGGGGACGCTGCCGAGATCGGGAAACTGCCTTATGTGATGGCTGCAACACCTTCCGGTTCGACGAACTCGACGATCCGTGTCGGTGACAAGGAAGTCAGCGTTTCGGTGAATGGTGTGGGCGAGGAATATTTTGTCACGCGCAACAGCAAGCTGCTTGAGGGCCGTTTTTTCGATAAGCGCAATGTCGATGATCTGGCACAGGTGGCTGTGGTGGACGAGACCGCCAAGGCGACCCTCTTTCCGCATGAGGCGGGTTCCATCATCGGCAAGACCATCCTTCTGAGCAAGGTTCCGGTGCGGATTGTCGGCGTCGTCAAGGCCGAGGAACGCGGCATGGGCGGCGCGCAGACGCTCGAGGTGTACCTTCCCTATACCACCGTCCAGACACGCATGACCGGCTCGCGCTCCTTGCAGATGATCCTTGTGCGCGTCGCGGACACGATGGACCCGGCGGAGGCGGAAAAGCTGATTACGGCATTTCTGGTCAAGAGGCATGGCCAGAAGGATTTCTCGGTCTTCAATACTGACAGCCTGCAGAAGACGATTCAGGCCACCACGGGAACCCTTGCCCTTCTCATCTCCAGTATCGCTGGCATATCGCTGTTCGTTGGTGGCATCGGTGTCATGAACATCATGCTCGTCGCCGTGTCGGAAAGAATCAACGAGATCGGTGTTCGCATGGCGATCGGCGCGCGCCAGAGCGATATCCTCCAGCAATTCCTGATCGAAGCGATTCTGGTCTGCGTGATTGGCGGTGTCCTTGGCGTTCTCATTGCCGGCGGGTTCGGCGTGCTGTTTGCTCAGTTCAACTCGATGTTCCAGCTCATTTATTCGCCAGCTTCCATTGTGGTGGCGCTCGTCTGCTCCAGCCTGATCGGCATCGGCTTCGGCTTCATTCCAGCCCGCAACGCCTCGAAACTCGACCCGGTGGTGGCGCTCGCCCGGGACTGACGCGTGAGTCTGCCCGCATAGGCCACCCCCTACCTTCGGTAACGACCAGAACGACAAAATTAACAGGAGCATCTGCTACCTTTAATTGTCTGCTTTCGCATAAATCAATATAACAAACTGATTTATTTGACTGTTATTATTGGTTTTTAACCTGCAACCGATGGTGACATATATCGCGATCCGCCTTTGACGGACGCGATCGGGCAGCCAGAAATTTCTGTCTTTTGGGGTGTTTCGGAAGGGGGTTGTTAACCTTCATTTTTTATTACTTGGGCTCATTCAGGCGACAGTATCTATGGTTCAGGTATCATGCGTAATTTGAGAGAAAATTTCCCCCCATCGACAGGAAATCGTGCAGAG
>Ga0182741_1000721_pt1 | contig 47154 bp, 40 predicted proteins | sample eDN5th37CBELigOP_FD_128874 | JGI IMG/M metagenome (GOLD analysis project Ga0182741, IMG submission 128874) | Enriched Organic Plus compost microbial communities from Emeryville, California, USA - eDNA 5th pass 37_C BE-Lig OP (version 2) (version 2) ... | reverse complement strand
CACGCCGGTGACTCCCGCCGATCCGCTCCTCATGGTGTGGGCAGCCGTGAACCGCCTCACCATGAGCGGTCAGCTCCTGGGCCCCGCAGAGCGGGTCACGCCGCTCGAGGCGCTGCGCATGGTGACGAGCGACGCGGCGTGGCAGAACTTCGAGGAGAAGATCAAGGGCTCGATCGAACCGAGGAAGCTGGCGGACTTCGTGGTGCTGGCCGAAAACCCGCTCACCGTGGAGCCGCGGCACATAAAGGACATCCCCGTGCTGGAGACCATCGTGGGAGGGGCGAGCGTGTGGCGGAGGTGAGCGGGAGCGCTGTCGGAGCCGGATGCGGCTCCCGCGGCCTTGCCAGGTAGCACGCGGCCTCGGGGCTCCGCTCCCTCGCGGACGCCCCGGCTGTTGTTACGTATAGCCAACTCCCTCGTCACTCCCACGAAATCGCATGTTTGGGGCTGTCGGGATCGCCAGCATGCGCCGCGAGTTCGAGTACCTCGACTCCGCCGCGCGGCGGGATCCCGGAGAGCTATACACATAGAGTTCGCGATACATAGAGTTCGCGGGAGTTGCTCAAGTGGGTGGCAGGTGCTACACGCTGGACGTCAATCCGACCAGCGGAAGTAGGGTCAAGGCACGTCTCTACGAGACGCGTCCGGTCAGCGCGGGAGGGAACGTCCTCCTCATGCAGGGCCAGCTTTCGGTGAAGCAGTTCCAGATGCTCGAATCGCTCCTCCTCGCCGGAGCTGCGATGGAAGGAACCGAGTTCGTTCGCGTGGGGCGGTACTACTCCGCGCCGCTGTCAGCCGAATCCAAGCCGGCGGCGTTCGGTGTTCTTCCGGCGTGCAGGCCCGTGGTGCGCGGAGCTGGTGCCCGCCTGGGAGCCGGAAGGGAGTCGCAACCCCATACTCCCTGGCTCAGAGGGCCTGTGATCGGGCCCAACGGCGTGGAAGATGTCGAAGACTACGACACGCTCGCTCACCGTCACGTCGAGCGGATGCTCCGGCGCCAGCGCGCCAGTGCATGACTGCCGGTGAGCCACGGAGTCTCGTCTCCACTGTGGAGACGGGGCCGGATATCGCCGATATCTGAGATCGGGCGGCCCTGCACGTGGTGGAACCACGGCCGGAGTCGCCGGAAACCGACAGGCTGACCAGCGCTTCGACGCCATTCCGCCGCGCCTCCAGGGTTGTCAAGAAACACAAGTTGGCAGTAGGATGACCTGGAGGGTCGCCAGCACGCCCACTCCACGCCCTATCGACCATGGCATCCGAGAAGGATCGCATCTCGACCGCGGCCGAATCCATTCCAGCTCCCCGCCGCGACCAGACCCCCCGAACCGATGGGGTGACCCACGAGCAGCTCCTCCACCTCACCGCGGAGGCCGCGGACCGCCGGGCTGCCGAGGAGCGCCGCCGCGATGTGGAGGCGCTCAACGAGCAGCTCCGCCAGCAGACCATCGAGCTCGAGATGCAGGCGCAGGAGGCGCAGGCGCTCGCCGAGGAGCTCGAGGAGCAGGCCACCGAGCTCGAAGCCGCCAACCTGGAGCTCGCCGAGTCGCTGCGCGAGGCGGAGCGCGCGCGCGAGGTGGCCCGGAAAGCCGAGGCCGAGCTACGCGACCAGGCCGACATGCTGCGCGCCACGATCGAAGAGTCCCCGCTCGTGAAGATCGTGATGGACCGCGATCTCCGCATCACGCGCTGGAACCCGGCGGCCGAACGGGTGCTGGGATGGAGCGCCGAGGAGATGTTGGGGGAGTCGTACCAGATCGTGATCCCCGTGGAGAAGTGGGACGAGCACGCGAGGTTGCGCGATGCCGCGATCGCCGGCGCGCAGGTCATGAACGTGGAGACGCAGCGGCGGCGCAAAGACGGATCGCTGGTGGACGTGAGCACATCGGTGGCCGCGCTGCACGCGCATGACGGCTCCGTGCGCGGCTTCGCCGTGGTGATGGCCGACATCACCGAGCGCCTCCGGCTCGAGACCCGGCTCCGCCAGACCGAGAAGATGGAGGCCGTGGGGCAGCTCGCCGGCGGCGTCGCGCACGACTTCAACAACCTCCTCACGGTCATCACCAGCTACAGCGGCCTGCTCCTGGCCGAGCTGCCCGTGGAGAGCCCGCTGCGCGCCGACGTCCAGCAGATAGACGGCGCTGCCAGGCGCGCCGCGGCGCTCACGCGGCAGCTTCTCGCCTTCAGCCGGCAGCAGGTGCTGCGCCCGCAGCCTCTCACCTTGAACGCCGTGGTGAACGGTATCGAGAAGCTCCTGCGCCGCCTCGTGCGCGAGGACATCGAGATAGTCACCGCGCTCGCCGCGGATGCGGCGCAGGTGCAGGCCGACCCGGGCCAGCTCGAGCAGGTGATCATCAACCTCGCCGTCAACGCGCGCGATGCGATGCCGGCCGGTGGCACGCTCACCATCCGCACGTCGAACGTGGAGCTGGACGAGACGTATGTGGACAGGCACACCGAGGTGGCCGTGGTGCCGGGGCGCTACGCGATGCTCTCCATTGCCGACACCGGTCTCGGGATGCCGCGGGAGGTTCAGGCGCACGTCTTCGAGCCCTTCTTCACCACGAAAGGCGCGGGCAGCGGGACGGGACTCGGACTCTCCACCGTGTACGGGATCGTCAAGCAGAGCGGCGGTTACATCTGGGTGTACAGCGAGCCGGGGCAGGGCACCGTGTTCAAGGTGTATCTCCCCCATGCTGGCGCGGGCCAGGGCCCTGCCAGAGGAGCGGAGAAGCGGCGCAGGCCGGACCGCGTGACCGGCAGCGAGACCGTTCTCCTCGTGGAGGACGACGTCGCGCTGCGCAACGTGGCCTGCCGCGCGCTCCGTACCTTCGGCTACGGCGTGGTCGAGGCGCGCAACGGGCGCGAGGCGCTCGATCTGTGCGAACGGCACGATGGACCGATCCACATAGTGGTCACCGATCTGGTGATGCCCGAGATGAGCGGGAGCGAGCTCGCCGACCGGATAGCTGCACGCCATCCGGCGATCAGGGTGCTGCTCATGTCGGGCTACGCGCGCGACGAGGCGGCGCGGAAGGTCATCGTGCGCGCGGGAAGCGCGTTCATCGAGAAGCCCTTCGCGGGAGCCACGCTGGCGGCGCGGGTGAGGGAAGTGCTGGACGCTTGATCGGGGCTCCGGCGTACAGCGAATCGGCTCGACCGGTACAGTCGCGCCAGGGGGCGAGCCGCCTCGTTCAGCGGCTCGCCCATGGTGCCGGTTCCGCCGGCGAGGGCTCATCCCTCGTCCGGCCGTGCTCGATGGCCGCGCTTCCCCGCCGCGCCCCGCATCAGCATGCCGACGCCGATGAGGAGAGTGATGATGGAGAGGGCCCCGAGGGGGATCTTCCAGCTCTGCGGTGCCACCGCGATCGCCAGAATGAGCGCGAAGCTGATCGCTATGTAGATGGCCCAGGGTCCACCGCGCGGGACATCGTCATCGGGTCCGTGGAGCGGGGGAGGTATGTCACGGTCTGCCATGGTCGATCTCCAGAGTCGCACCCGCGCCGCGTGCAGTCGCGCACTCGGTGCGCGGCTGCGTGTGTGGTATGTAAAGGGAGTCCGGGATGCGCAGTCGGGCGCACCCGGTGGAGAGAGCTATGGCAGGGCGGGTGGGGCCGTCGCGTCGTACGGCGCGCGGTTCAGCGAGGATGGCCGGGCGATCGTGCGCGACACCTCGGCGCGGGGCGCGAGCGCGCCGGCAGCGAGGACGAGGCGGGTGCCCGCATGCGGTGGGCCGCCGAAGCCGAAGCGCCTTCCCTCGGCGCCGGTATCGGCGCGCCGGTCGGCGCGCAAGAGTCCGAGAGCCTCGGACGTCCTGGCTGCGACGAGGTGCTGGTCCTGCGTCGCGGCCATCCAGCCGGGACCACTCAGCGCGTCCGCCCGCGCGACGACGCCACGCGCGGCGGTGAACACCCCCGTGCATGCGAGGCACAGGAGCGCGAGCACCACTCGTGCAGTGCCGAAGCGCGGAGTCGTGGGACGGCGCATCTCGGAAGCTAGCATCGCCGGTGCCGGGCCACTACGTCCGACATCGCATCCAGCGCTTTGATTCGCCCGATACCCGCATAGCTTACCGCACGACCATGACTACCAACGAGCACGACCTGCAGATCCAGCGGAGCTGGGAAACGAACGCCGAGGCGTGGACGGCGGTGGTGCGTGAAGGCCGGATTCCGAGCCGCCGCGCTGGCACTGACGACGCCATCCTGCGCGCCTGCGTGGCCTACCGGCCGGGCCGGGTGCTCGACGTGGACTGCGGCGAAGGGTGGCTGACGCGCGCTCTCGCCGCCTCGCCCCCGATGGTCGCATCATCATCCAGACCGTCCATCCATGGATGGCCATCGGTGACGACGGACCGTACCGCGACGAGTGGAGGCTGGAGACCTTCGACGGGTTTGGCGAACGATTCACCGCGTCGATGTCCTGGTACGCCCGGACGCTCGAGTCCTGGCTGGCGGAGCTCGAGCGCGCCGGGCTGTACGTGGATGCCCTCGCTGAACCATGCCACCCCGAGACCCATCGCCCGCTCTCGCTCCTCCTGACCTGCGCGCGCCCGGCGCGCCGCGCGGGCTGAGCCGGACGGCCGAACCGGGTACTCGAAGCGCGTGCGACGCCTGCATGTCTTTGCATGCATCAGCGAGTGCGGGTGCCGTGACGAAGTCGAGGACGACCGCTGATGACCGCTGATGAACCTGATGACGATATCCGCATCGTGCCCGGCCAGGGCGGTGCCGCGCTGGACTGAAGTTTCTGGAGATCCGTCCCACTTCGACCTGGAGAGACTCCCATGGCAGCAGTGAGTGTGCCCGGCCGCACGCCGGGCGGTCACTATTCCTTCGCCACGACCCACAACGGCTTCGTCTTCACCGCTGGGCATCTGCCGGTTCCGTCCGACGGCGCTCATGCCGCCGATGCGTCGTTCGACGATCAGGTTCGGCGCGTCTTCCAGAGTCTCTTTCGAACCCTGGAAGCCGCCAACGCGCGCCCCGGGGACATCCTGCAGGTGACCGTGTATCTCGCCCGGATCGATGATTGGACGCGATTCAACGAAGTGTTCTCGGAGATCTTCGGAAACCATCGCCCCGCGCGAACCGTCGTGCCCGTCCCCGAGCTGCACTACGGATACCTCATCGAGGTCGACGCCATAGCCGCCGTTGCACCCGGGCCGACTCGAGGCTGACCGGCCGCCGTCATCGCCGCGAACTTCCATCGCCTCATCCCGCGAATCGCCTCATCCCGCGAAAGCCCGTCATCCCCCGCGAGCGCTCGTTATCTCCGTGCAAGCCCGTCATCCCCGCTTCCGCGGGGATCCATTCCACAGTCGTCCCCGCGGAAGCGGGGACCCATGTTCGATCTGCCCAACATGGATTCCCGCTTTCGCTGGAATGACTTCCCTGCTTGCGCGGGAATGACCTCCCCGCTGCCGCGGGAGTGCCGGTGAAGACCTGCGCGAGGACGACTGCCACGAACGCTCCCCCTCGACAACCACCGAGGCTTTTCGCAAGCTTGTGAAAGACCATCGAGGAGGTCGGATGCCGAGCGGAGAGAGTGGCGGGCGGCAGTTCTTCCTGGCGCGTCGGCGCGTGGGATGGCGCGAACGGCTGAGGGGAGTGGCACTGGGGCTCGCGGCCGCCGCCGTATTCGTAGTGCTCGGGCAGCTCACCGTGCGCTCCGTGGGCGAGGCGATCCGGAATGCGCCGAAGCTGGTGGCGCCGGGTACGCCGGCCCCACCCCTGAGCGGTGCCGTCCTGATTCCGGAAGACGACAGCGAGGCACCGGTTCCCGTACGACGTCTGGCGGACTACCGCGGCCAGGTGGTAGTGCTGGCCTTCTACAGCACTGGGTGCGAGGCGTGCGGTGTAGCGCTACCGGAGCTCACCGAACTGGCGCGGGAGTATCGCGGCCGTGGTCTCCGGGTACTGGCCATCAACATCGACCACTCGGGAAACGTGGCACGCGCCCGCGACTACCTCGCGAAGATGGGCGTGCGGCTCGAGACGATCCACGACGTCCACGGTGCCGGAGACTATAACGTCTACGGCGTGCCGGCGTTCTACGTGATCGATCGCGCCGGGATCGTGCGAGCCCACACGCTCGGCCTGAGCATGGCCGACCTGCACGTGGAGTGGATTCGACCGAGTGGGCGGGCGCTTCTCGACTCGCTACTCGCAACGCCGCGGAATGGCCAGGAGGCATCGTAATCGATGAAGTGGGAGTACATGACGATCGCGCTCAGAGCCGGGGGCTTTCTGGGCGGAAAGGTGAACCCCGATGAGCTCACCGCGCGTCTCGACGAAGCCGGCGCTGCGGGGTGGGAGCTGGTGAGCGTGTTCACCACCGCGCAGGGGTACGGCAAGACGCGCGACATCCTCGCGGTGTTCAAGCGGCCTCGCTGAAGACGGAGGCGAGAGCGCGATGATTGCCGCCTTGACTTCGGCAGCCGTGGCTCGTCATTCTTCTGGCTTGCCAAAATCTGGTACGATGCTTTACGGATTGCGTGGAGGGCGCAAGACGTGCGGTAGCTCTGCGCCGATATGGCTGTAGCGGATCCTCGATCGATCCCATGAGCTCCGCGCGCCTGGAAACGCCTCGGTGGTGCGATCACTGCGTAGTCGGTGGTATGCGCCGACCGCCGTGGCGGCGTTGCCGTGGCGGCGTTTATCCAGGAGCGAAAGGACTGGTTTCGCCGGGCCGGAGATCAGCGGATCACGTCGCGATTCGTTCGCACGGTGGCGAGATCGTTCCTGCCCGTGCGCACATCTCTGCGTACCGCGCTGCGGAGTGCTGTCGGAGATCCCCTGAAGTAGGAGGATTGTTCTGTCGTTGAAGAGAACGGCCTCGACCCTGATCTCCAGCACGCCTTTCCGCCGAGTAGCTAGGCTGGTCAAGACTAACAGCCTGGTTGGCGGCATGAGCATGCTCGCGGGCGGCACGGTCGCGGGCCAACTGATAGCTCTTGCGAGTGTTCCCGTCCTCTCGCGCCTCTACGGTCCGGAGGACTTTGGCGTACTGGCGGTCTATGCGAGCTTGTTGGCTGGACTCGTAGTCGTCGTCACATTGCGATACGAGACCGCGATCGCGGTTGCGGAGGACGAGAAGGAAGCCGCGAGCCTGCTCGTCCTGTCTCTGACCGTCTGTCTGGGAGTCTCTGTTGGATCGGCGCTTCTTTTAGCGCTGCTCGGGGACTCCATTGCCAGGTGGACGAGCACTCCCTCCATCCGGCCGTACCTCTGGTTGGTGCCTGTCAGTGGCTTTGCCGCGGGGATCTATCAGTCGTTCAGCTTCTGGGCGATCAGAGAGAGAAAGTACCGGCGTCTCGCACTGACCAAGATCACCCAGAACCTATGGATGGTCGTCACCCAGATCGTCCTCGGAGCGCTGCGCGGCGGACCGCTGGGACTAGTGGTCGGTGACGGTTTCAAATGGGCTGGTGGCAGCAGCACGCTGGTGGCCGCCGCCTGGCGAAAGGACGCGCGACTGCTGAAAGGAGTGAGGCGGCGCGCTTTGATCGCGGGGGCTCGAAAGTATTGGAAGTTCCCTCTTCTCAGCGCCCCATCTTCGCTTGCTAACACGCTGGGGCAGCAGCTTCCGGCTCTGATCATAGCCGGCTTCTACGGTCCCCGTGTCGCCGGAAGCTTCTATCTCGTACAGAAGGTGCTGGCGGTGCCGGTGACCTTCGTGGGACGAGCGATCGGCGATACCTATATCGGCGAGTTCGCTCAGCGATTGAGGACCGACCGAAGCGGGGCTCAGCGGCTATACAGGAAGCTGACGCGTCTGCTCATCACGGTCGGCTTTCCTCCCACGATTGTCCTGGCTGTGGGCGGCGGTGTACTCCTGCCATGGGCGCTGGGATCGCAATGGCACGATGCGGGTCTGTACCTGCAGGTAGTCGCCGTGATGTTCCTCGCCAAGTTCGTCGTCAACCCCCTGTCGCATACACTGGTGCTGCTGCAACGCCAGGGTACGCAACTGGCGTGGGACCTGGGCCGTCTCGCGTTCGTGAACGGGTCGATCTTCTTCGTCGCACGGTCGAAGGCTACTCCATTGGCCGCCGTTACGGCGTATGCGGTTTCGATGCTCGCGGCGTACGTGGCGATGTATTACCTGTGCAGGCGGGCGCTTTCCAGCCAGCCGCCGCTGCCGTCCACGCCGCACGTCATCCCGTCGGAGATGGCCATCCCCGTAACCGCACAGGAGGGCGTCGCGATGGACGATGTCGGCGGTATGCCCGCCGGTGCTACACGACGCAACGTGATCCCATGAGAATCGATGCCTGACTCCACCATCCTGACCGTCATCGGCACCCGGCCACAGTTGATCAAGGCCAGCGTGGTTTCGGCAGCCATACGTGACGGAGGGTTGGAAGAGGTCCTGGTAGACACCGGGCAGCACTACGATGCCCAGCTTTCGAGTGTCTTCTTCCGGGAGCTGGGAATCCCGGAGCCCGACCATAACCTCGGTGTCGGCTCCGGACGACATGGTCGGCAGACGGCCCGGATGCTCGATGCGCTGGAAGAAGTCATGCTCGCACGCACGCCCGAGTTGGTCGTCGTGTACGGCGATACCAATTCCACCCTGGCAGGGGTTTTGGCGGCTAGCAAGCTCCGGATACCGGTGGCGCATGTCGAAGCCGGTCTCCGTTCCTTCAACCGCGCGATGGCCGAAGAGCAGAACCGCGTAGTCGCTGACCATCTCAGCGACATCCTGTTTGCTCCAACGCCGGCAGCGGTCGATAATCTGCGTCGAGAAGGCATATCCGGGGACCACGTCCAGATGGTGGGTGATGTCATGCTGGACGCAGCGTTGAGGTACGCCGAAGTGTCGGCGAGAACCAGCGAAATCCTGCCGACTCTCGGCCTTCTCCCCAAGCACTTCGTGCTCGCGACCATTCATCGCGCGGAGAATACCCAGGATCCCTCGACTCTCGCGCAGATCATCGAAGGACTCGAGATCGTAGGCCGCTCGATGCCGGTGGTACTCCCGCTTCATCCCCGCACGCGCGAGGCGGTCAAATCCATGGGTCTCGCGCTGCCGCGGGGGGAACGGGTAATGGTCATCGATCCCGTCGGGTATCTGGACATGATAGCTCTGGAGAGACATGCGGTGGTCATTGCGACCGACTCTGGTGGGGTTCAGAAGGAGGCATACTTCTATCGCGTTCCTTGTGTGACCATTCGTCCAGAAACGGAGTGGACCGAGCTCGTGGAGAACGGATTCAATACTCTCGTGGAGGCTGAAGCGGCGGCCATTGCCGATGCCGTCGTGCGGCGCTTTGCGTTCCCCTGGCCCGTGCATGATCCTCTGTTCGGGGATGGGAACGCGGCGCGTTCGATCGCGCGCTCGATCGCGGAGTTCGTGAACGGACTCCCGGCATCGATTCCGAGCGTGGGCGCGTCGAGGGGCCGAAGTGCTTCTGTACATAACTGAGGTCGACATCTCCAAGGACAACGGTCCGGGAATCAACGAGCGGGAGTTCGTCACGGCCCTGCTGGATCAGGCAAGCGACGTCGCATGCATAGCACCCAGCCCGTCGAAGCCCGGTCAGCATTTCGATCGGCGCATACAGTACGTTCCCGTGCCCGACGGGCCGCAGTGGTTTCGAGGGCTCGCTTTCGCCAGAGGAGTCGTGGGGAGAGCAAAATCCCTGAATCATCTACATGGCATTGATGGAATAGGGATCAGAATAGGAGCGTTGCCGATACTCCCATCCTGGCTCTCGTATGCCATTGGAGCACCGATCTTCCTCAAGACTCTGGCAGGGTATGGAATCTTCGGCGCGGATGCGGAGCGTCGCTTTCGCGTGGTAGCTCCGGTGCTGAAACCGTTCTATAGGCGCGCGATTCGTGAAGCCGCATTGGCGGATACGGTGAGTCGAGCCTACGTACCCTGGCTCAGTGAAACGTTCGATGTCGCCATCGAGAAGCTGGAGCTGATACCGAACGGGGCGAACACCGATACGTTCACGCCTGGTGAGCGTGACGCGGCGCGGAAAGCGCTGTCTCTCGACCAGTTCGATCGGATAGTCGGATATGTTGGAGCTCTCCACGGATGGCGTGACTTGGGGACGCTGATCGAAGCGTTCGCAAGAGCGGAGTTGCCGAATGGCGCGGCTCTCGTGCTCGTGGGCGATGGGCCGAGTCGCCCGGAGCTGGAAGCCAGGATCGCGAACCTCGGGATGGCCGGGCGCGTCGTCTTGACGGGCCACGTGCCGTACGCTCTCGTGCCGACCTACATGCGCGCGCTGGATGTCGCTGTGGACCTCACCGTAATCGAGATGCAATTGCGCGGCAGACGCGAGGTCGGCTCGTTCTCGCAGAAGATTCCGCAGTACCTCGCCTGCGGCCTCCCGGTCATCACGTGGTCCGTACCGGATACGGTATTTCTGGATGAGGAAGGCATTGGGCGCACGGTCGAGCATGCCGACATGCCGGCGCTCGCGAAAGCGCTCGGCCGACTGATCGGATGCGACGAGCAGCAACGTGTGGAGATGGGCCACCGTGCTCGATCGTACGCCGTGGAGCGGCTCTCGAGCAAGGTCCTGGCACGCCAGCGGTTGGATTTGTGGAGACGATCTCTCGACCACGCATGACTCGCGCAGCTCGTAGCGGACCTGCGGCAGCCACCGATCCGAGATGATCGCGTTTGCCGGTGTATGCGTGGGAATAGGTCTCTGCGCGACCTACTTCGTCTACGTCTGGCAGATCACCGGCAGGGGCAGTACGGTCATAACGCCGTTCCTGCTCTTCTCGGTGTTGGAGATGTTCCTCAACTGGCCGGCTGGTTTGGTAGCACCCGTAGTGGATGGGACGGAGAACTTCTACGCTCTCACGCTCATGCTCGCGGGCTTCGCCGCCTTCCTGACGGGTGCGCTCATTGGTAGTGGCCTGGTCCATCATCGGAAGGACGCCCCTATCGAGTATCGGTCGGATGCAATCAGGGCTTCTCATCCGAGTGCGTACGTTGTCAGCTCGATGGCGTTGTGTGCGGTGGTGCTGGGATCCAGCCTCCTGCTCTACAGGGGAGTCCCGCCGCTCGTCGAGTCCATGCGGAGCTTGCTGGGCGGGTCAGATGCGTTCGCATCGGCCGTATCGCTCGGCGAGAGCAGGCGGCTTCTCACCAAGGACTACTACTTCGGCGGCCAGTACAGGGGCCAGGGGCTGCTCAGGCAGGTGCTGCGCGTCGGTTGGCCCTTTCTCACCGCCATCAGTATCACGCTGTATCTGAAGAACCGGCGGAAGGCATGGGCCTGTCTGGCCGTGATATGGTTCGTGCTCACGTTCGTATTCGTGGCGGGTGAGGGAACGCGCGCCCCCTTTCTGTTCTCCGTGGTGTTCCTGGTCATCCTGGTGTCGCTGATTCGCCCCCTCAAGTATCGCGCGATCCTGGCCGCCTTTGCAGCGTCGATCGGCGTAATGGTAGCGCTCAGTCTGATGTCGACCAAGCTGCAGTGGGCCATCGAGCATGACAATGCGATAGCGCTGGTGGGTGAGAACATCACCAACAGGATAGTGTATGGCAACGGAAACAATACCGTGTCCATAGTCGACCTGGTCCGCGATGGAAGATGGAAGTATCGTCACGGTGAAGTACACTTCCAGAGACTGCTCAACGCGATACCCGGCGTCCAGTCCGGGACGCCCCTGTCCAATCAGCTCTATCAGGAGCTGAATCCACACGGCAACTCGACCACGTATTCCTCGGCGACCTACTTCGGGGACGTGTTCCTCGATTTCGGTCCGATAGGCGTGGTGATCACGTATCTGTGCCTGGGCATCTTCATATCATACGTGCAGAAGTGGCTGTTTGCGCTGCGTAGAACAGTCCTCAGCCTCCCGGCGGTAGCCTACCTGATCTTCGCCGCCGGTTTCATCCCTCTCACGGGGATCGTCGGCTTCTTCGCCGTCATGCCGGTCGTCGCTTTCATCTATCTCGTACCGGTCTTGACGATAAAGCTCCTGCCGAAACGGAGCCGTGCTCACGCGCATTACAGTGGCATGCGCGCCCACCCGCTATAGGAGTCAGCTTGAGGCGAGCAGTGGATTATCGGGAATCGCACCTGGCAGCAGACAAGGGAGAGTCGTACGACAGACGATTTGCCGACAACCCGCATCGGTCGCTGATGTGGGAGATGGAGAAGCGCATCCTCGATCGGGTGCTGACCACGCTCTACGATGGGCGCCGCATTACCCACCTGGACTTCGCCTGCGGCACCGGGCGGCTCCTGGCCTATTTGGAGCCGCGAGCTCGGGAATCGGTGGGGGTGGATCTTTCGCCGAGCATGCTCGCAGTTGCTCGGCGCAGTGTCTCCAATGCGACCCTGATCGAGGCCGATCTGACCCGCGCTGACGTACTGGCCGGAAGGAAATTCGACCTCATCACGGCATTTCGCTTCTTCCCCAATGCGCAGCCGACGCTCCGCCAGGAGGCAATGAGTGCCATTCTGCGCCATCTCGACGACAGCGGGTACCTCGTATTCAACAACCACCTGAATAGCTCGAGCACCATGCTCCGGCTTGCTCGACTCGCCGGCAGATCGAAGGGGTTGGGGATGGAGGCGGCGGAAGTGACGCGCCTCCTCGACGACGCCGGTCTCCAGGTGGTGGCGGTGCATCATCTGGGCATAATGCCATCGAACGATCGTTATCTCTTCATGCCGCTAGCGCTGCTCGGCCGGGTAGAGCGATATGCCGCCAAGCACGATGTCTTCCGGAACATCTCGCAGAACTTGATCTACGTCTGCAGCCGGTCCGGCAGATAACATGGTCCTGCAGGGGGATGGCAGATCCGCTGCAGGTCACGGTATCCTCGTCGAATTCTTCGGGATCCCCGGGACCGGAAAGACCACGTTGGCTCGCGCGGTGGTCGAAGAGTTACGGACGCGAGGTGTGCGTGTCGCCGAAGCGAACCTGCCGATAATGGTGGAGCATTCGGGTATCTCTGCCATGCGGCGCGCGGCGCTCGCGGGAGGGTTCGCTCTGCGGGAGCCGACGCTCGCGATGCGATCGCTGTCGGAGGTGATGGCGTCGAGGCAGCGCCGGTTGAACGATCTCCGTGCCGTGGCGCTGAACTGGCTGTCCAAGTGCGAGCTGATGAGAAGAGCGGTGCAGGGCCCTGGCATCCAGGTGTCGGACGAAGGCCTGCTCCACGCGGTCTGGTCCATTGCCTACAGCGCGCGTGACGCTACCGTGCTCGGTGGCAGCGTCGTCGAGGCTATCCGGTACCTGCTGCCGGCCGTATGGCTCGTTGTCATGGTGGATGCGGCGGACGAGGAATCGGCGGAACGCCTGCGGCGCCGCCCGGGGAGGTTGAACCGCCTGGCACGTGACTCCATGCGCGATGGAAGGGCGCCGGTACGGCGCGCGAGGAGCGGTATCGCGCAGACCCGCAGGATACTCGGTGACGTGGTACGGGCTGCTCCGTCCGCCGATATCAGGGTCATGTCGGTCAGGAACGATGTCGAGGCTGACCTGGCAGCCAATACGCGTTTGGTCTGTGAGCGCGTGAGAGAGGCGGTTTGAAGCGGCGCGTCGCGCCTTCACGACGTCGCGACGCGGGTCTTCCCGACGCAGAGTCGGCGGAATCCCGGGGACGCGGTACATCGGCTGACGCGTCTGAAACGGTGGATCCGAGGGTGCTGGTGGCGCCGGACGAAGTACCCCGCCTGGTGCACATCACTACCGTACCCATGTCTCTCACTTTCCTGAAAGGACAAGTGGGCATGATGCGCGAACGCGGATTCGATGTGCACGCTATTTCCTCGCCGGGTGAGGAGCTGGATGCCTTCGGTGAGGCGCATCGGGTTCGCGTGAGCGCCGTCGAGATGAAACGGCGTATCGCACCGCTCCATGACATTGGGGCCCTGTCGAAGCTCACGGCAATACTGCGTGGAATTCGACCCCACGTAGTACATGCCCATACGCCGAAAGGCGGGCTTCTGGGGATGCTCGCCGCCAAGGCTGCTGGCGTGCCGGTTCGAGTCTACCAGATGCGTGGGCTGCCTCTGATGGGTGCGGAGTGGCCCAAGAGAGAGCTGTTGCGATGGACGGAGATCGTGTCGTGCGGTATCGCACAGAGCGTGCTGTGTAACAGCCGCTCGCTCCGCTCGGTTGCGATCGAGCAGGGGATCTGTGCCGCCGAGAAGATCGCGGTTCTTGCCAATGGAAGCGGGCAAGGAGTCGATGCGACGACGCGCTTCGACCCCGCCGGGTACGATGGCGATGCGCGTCGGACGATGCGGCGGGAGCTGGGCATACCCGATGGCGCGCTGGTGCTCGGCTACGTCGGCCGCATAGTGCGTGACAAGGGCATCTCGGAGCTCGGTGCGGCTTGGGCGATGTTGCGGGCGAGTCATCCCGATCTGCATCTTCTCATGATCGGCCCCTTCGAGCCGCAGGATCCCATCCCCGAGGATCTCCGGAGACGGCTGTCGACCGATCCGCGAGTACACCTCGTAGGAGAGAACTGGGATACGCCGCCATTGTATTCCGTGATGGATGTCCTGGCGCTTCCGACCTATCGCGAGGGTTTCCCCAACGTGCCACTCGAGGCGGCGGCCATGGAGGTACCCGTAGTGGCCACGCGCATCCCTGGTTGCGTCGACGCAGTCGAAGATCACGTCACCGGAACCCTGGTGCCGGTCAAGGATGATCGTGCGCTCGCTAACGCCATCGAAGCCTACCTGCGCAACGGAGAGCTCAGGCGTCTTCACGGGACAGCCGGCCGGAAACGTGTTCTGCGCGATTTTCGTCAGGAAGACATCTGGGAGGCCACTTACCGGGAGTATTGCCGGCTGTTGAAGCTCTCGCGTCGAGAGCGGCTGCTACCTCGCGGTCGAACCGTATAACGGTCACGACCGCTCATGCGTCTCGTGGTATCCTCCAGCGGGAGGTTCGCGTTGACTCCTGACGGCCGGCTCTGGACATCGACTGCGTCCCGAGGGTACCGATTCTGGGCGCGCTATCTGGACGTCTTCAGCGAGGTACGGATCCTCGCTCGGGCTCGTGTCTGTGACAGCCCGCCGCCGTCGTGGATTCCGGTATCCGGAGATCGCATCGCCTCGGCTCCTCTGCCGTATTACGAGGGTTCGGTGGGCTTCGCCGCCGCGCTTCCGACGCTCTGCAGGCGTATCGCGCGTTCACTCGATGGTGGCGTTGCGGTGTTGCTGCGCCTCCCATGTCCGATCGGAGACTTGGTTCGGCAGATCCTGCGTGCTGGACGCCCTTACGCCGTGGAGATGCTCGGCGACCCGTTCGACGCATTCGCTTACGGCGGCGTGAAGCACGCGATGCGTCCCATCCTGCGGCGGATGTTGGCGCGTAATGCCGTGAATGCCTGCCGCACCGCATGTGCGGTTGGATACGTGACTGAACGGAGCATACAGAGGCGCTATCCCGCCGGACCGGACGCGCTGTCTACCTCGTATTCGGATCTCGAGCTGGACCAATCGGCGGTCGTGTCCGAGGCGGCTCCAGTTGTGCGGGCTTCCGGCGCGATCACTCTCGTGATGGTCGGGTCTCTGGAACAGTTGTACAAGGGCCCCGATGTTCTGATCGATGCCCTTGCTTCGTGCGTGGAAGCCGGCTTGGACGTACGGCTCAGAATCGTCGGTGGCGGCAGGTATCGAGTCATGCTGGAGAGACAGGCTCGCAATCGCGGTGTGGCGGCGCGCGTAGCGTTCCTGGGGCAGCTGGCATCGGAAGATGAGATTCGGTCCGAGCTCGATGCTGCGGATGTCTTCGTGCTACCTTCTCGGGCGGAAGGTCTTCCCAAAGCGCTGATCGAGGCGATGGCACGCGCCAAACCCTGCATTGCATCCGCGGTCGGCGGCATACCCGAGTTGCTCCCCGATGAGGACTTGGTTCTACCCGGAGATGTTACCGCGCTGGCCAACAAGATCCGCGATGTCGTCGCGAATACTGATAGAATGACGCGGATGGCAGTCAGAAACCTCGAGCGGGTCGCCGCATTCCGCCCCACATCGCTCCAGCCGCGGAGAGTCGGACTGTACAGGCACCTCGAGATGTCCACGCGGGCGTGGTTGACTCGACCCCACGCGGTTGGCGACGACTGAAGCGGCCAGTCACCCGAGTCCATTCTCGAGGCGCTGCCGCGTTCCGTGAATCCGTCAGTGCGCGCTGCGCGAGATCACGAGTCCGATCGGGATGCTCACCAGCACTATCGTGATCAGCAGTCTGTAGAGACGCAGCAGCCACCTCCGCTCTCCGGTGTGACCCCGCGCGCCGAGGAGGAAGAGCACGAGCGAGATGGCGAGCAGCACGCCGCCCAGGTCCACCAGCGCCACGCGATCCATCAGCGTCCCCGCGATCACGCCGGCGTTCCCGATGTCCCACGTCAACAGCTCCGCGGTGATGAGTCGCGACGATGGTATCTTGGGAGCTAGCAGCGCCTGGCCCGTTCCGATACCCAGTTGAGCGACGCCCACCACCAGCACCAGGTACGCGGCCGCCCACGTGGCGTGCCGCGTGGGCGAGATGGCGGTCACCGCGGCCAACAGGCCGCCCGCGATGATCGATATGGTTCCCAGCGCGATGAACGGCAGCGCCGGGATCCAGCGCTCGTATGGACGGATGTTGGCGCCTTTGCGTGTCATGGATCGTCAGTATATCTGCAGGAAGTTTAGCCGGCCTCCATCTCCGCGTCATCCACGCTTACTTCTGTCATTCCCGCGCAAGCGGGAATCCATGTCAGCCGGGTAAGATGGATTCCCGCTTACGCGGGAATGACGGGGAAGGAAGTGGGGATGACAGAGCGCTAGACACATCGGCCTCGTGAACTACGACTTCTGGAAGCGCTTCATCGACCTCGTCGCCGCTGCGGTGGGGCTCGTGATCATCTCGCCTCTCCTGCTCGTCCTCGCGCTCCTGGTCCGCGCGCGGCTTGGATCGCCCGTTCTCTTCCGCCAGACGCGCCCCGGCCTCCACGCGCGGCCTTTCACGATCCTGAAGTTCCGCACCATGCGCGATGTGCGCGATGCCTCCGGCAATCCTCTCCCCGACGCCGATCGCCTCCCGCCACTCGGCCGCTTCCTCCGCAGCACGAGCCTCGATGAGCTCCCGGAGCTCTGGAATGTCCTGCGCGGCGACATGAGTCTCGTGGGGCCGCGCCCTCTCCTCATGGAGTACCTCCCGCTCTACTCGCCCGAGCAGGCGCGCCGCCACGAGGTGCGCCCCGGGATCACCGGCTGGGCGCAGGTGAATGGGCGCAATGCGCTGGGGTGGAAGGAACGCTTCGCGCTCGATGTGGAGTACGTGGAGCACCGCTCGCTGGCGCTGGATGCGCGCATCCTCGCCCTGACGCTGCTCAAGGTCTTCCGCCGCGAGGGGATAACCCAGCAGGGCTCCGCCTCCATGGAGAAGTTCCGTGGCAACGCGCTCTGATTCCTTTCTCATCTGGGGCGGCGGGGGCCACGGAAAGGTGGTGGCGGATATCATCCGTGCATCCGGATGTACGGTTGCAGGTTTCGCGGACCGCGATCCTGCCAAGCTCGGCACGATTGTTGAACCTGGTGGTGGGACGGTGGTCGTGAGCGAGGCCGATCTCCTCGCGCTTTTCGCCAGTTCCGCGGACCTCCCGAGCATCGGCGGAGCTACAACGATCGCTCTCGGGATCGGCGACAATGTGTCACGGATCACATCCTTGCGGAGCGCTTCGATTATATCTATTCCTTCGCTTGTTCACCCTTCGGCCGTCGTCAGCGCCTCGTCCGTCCTCGGGCGCGGTACGGTGGTCTTCCCGCTCGCGGTCATCAATGCCGCTTCGAGAGTGGGCGAGGGCGTGATCGTCAATTCCGGTGCGATAATCGAACACGATTGTGTGGTCGGGGATGGTGCTCACATCGCCCCCGGCTCGGTCCTCACTGGCGGTGTGCTGGTGGGCGCGCGTTCCACCATCGGCGCTGGTGCTACCGTGCTGCCTGGTGTCAGTGTGGGATGTGATGCTTTGGTGGGCGCGGGGGCCGTGGTCACCCGCGATGTGCCGGATCACGCCGTGGTGGCTGGGAATCCGGCGAAACCATTGAGCGACGCGCGGTCGCGGCGCGTGCGCTGAGGGGATGCCAATCGAGTGAGCAACGGCCGGATCTACCTCTCGCCACCCCACATGGGTCGCCTCGAGCAGGATTTCATCGCCGAGGTGTTCGCATCCAACTGGATCGCGCCGCTGGGGCCTCACGTAGATGCTTTCCAGAGCGAGTTCGCGAAGATGGTGGGATCCTCCCAGGCCGTGGCGCTCTCCTCGGGGACGGCCGCGCTCCACCTCGCGATCCAGCTCACGGGCGTGGGACCGGGCGATGATGTGCTGGTGAGCACTCTCACCTTCGCCGCCAGCGTGAACCCGATCCGCTACCTCGGCGCGACGCCGGTGTTCATGGACAGCGAGCGCGAGTCGTGGAACATGGACCCGGAGCTCCTCTGCAACGAGCTGGCGCGCCGCGCGCGAGCGGGGAAGCTCCCCAGGGCGGTGGTGCTGGTACACCTGTACGGCCAGTGCGCCGATGTCTCCCCGATCAAGACGATGTGCGAGAGCTACGAGATCCCGCTCATCGAGGACGCCGCCGAGGCGCTCGGCGCGAGCTACAAGGGCCGCCACCCGGGGACGCTCGGGCGGATGGGGACTTTCTCGTTCAACGGGAACAAGATCATCACCACCTCGGGCGGCGGGATGCTCGTCACCGAGGATGCGCTGCTGGCCGCTCGAGCTCTCAAGCTGGCCACCCAGGCGCGCGACCGCGCTCCGCACTACGAGCACAGCGAGGTCGGTTACAACTACCGGATGAGCAACGTGCTCGCCGCCATCGGCCGCGGCCAGCTACGCGTCCTCGAGGATCGCGTGAAGGCCCGCCGCCGCAACTTCGCCTACTACGTCGATGCGCTGGCCGACATCCCCGGTCTCGAGTTCCAGCCCGAGGCCGCGTGGGGGCGCCACACCCGCTGGCTCACGACGCTCACCGTGGACCCGCTCGAGTTCGGGGCCACGAGCGCCATCCTGCGCCAGGCGTTCGAGACCTCCAACATCGAGGCGCGCCCGGTCTGGAAGCCGATGCACCTGCAGCCGGTCTTCCGCGGCTTCCCCGTGGTGGGCGGCGCGGTGTCGGAGGATCTCTTCGCCCGCGGCATCTGCCTCCCCTCGGGCTCGAGCCTCACCGAAGCGGAGCTGGAACGTGTGTGCGATGTGGTACGGTCGGTGCACCGGATGTCGTCGCCCCGCCGCTTCCCCACGCCGAGCTCCGGGAGCATGCGGCAGTTGGCCTGAGCTCGGGGGGAGTCGTTATCTTCGCTGGTTCGGCGCGTCTCTTCGATGGTCGGGCATCATCGCGCCGGGCCGTGACCTGCGACGCGGAGGACACGGAGGGGAACTGAAAGGGCGCGGAGAAGGGCTTTGGACAGAGCGGGGCTCGGTCCGCTTCAGAGATCCAGGTAGGTAGAGCTCCTGGTGAATTGGGGAGCTGCTCTCTCGTTTCGAGTCTTTCCCACCTGGCGCCCGCGCGGGTCGAACCCGAGGCGCGGGAGCAGTCCCCCCCAAACTCGTTTCACTCTACTTCGAATCGATCTTGGAACGGCGAGCAGAGCCCGGCCGGCAAGGCAGTTCTCCGCGTCCTTTCAGTTCCCCTCCGCGTCGCAGGTCACGGCCCGGCGCGATGAACCAGAACCACGACCTCCCATCCGGGACATAGAACGAGCATGACCGATCTCCTCCCGCCGGGGCCTGACCCCGGACACGGACTCCCCGTACAGCGAGCGGCGGTGCAGGGCGCCGCGGCGCTGCAGGCGGACGACCGCGACGCGGAGGACGTGATCGACTTGCGCGACGTGCTCGGCGTGCTTCGCCGGCATCTCAGGCTCGTGCTCGGCGTCACCTTCGTGGTGGCGGCGCTCGCCGGGTGGCTCGCCTACAGCTCCATGCCGGTCTACCGCGCCAACGCGGTGATCAGGATCGCCGACGTGCGCGGGGCGATGACGGCGGGACTCGACAACCCGATCGCCAGCGGGATGGGGAGCAGCATGTGGAGCGACCCCGTCCTCTCGCAGATCCAGGTGCTCCTCAGCCGCGGCGTCGCGCGCGACGTCATCGAGCGCCACCCGCTCGGTCCGCGCGTCTACACCGATGGCTTCGCGCCCACGCTCCTCGGCGACGTGTCGCTCGACTCCACGGTGGTGCGCGACACCGTCTCCTTCGAGTTCGGCGACGGTGAGTACGTGGTACGCCACGGTCCCGCCGGCGCCGCGCGGAAGGTGTCGTACGGAGCTCCCGTGAAGGTGGGCGGGGTGAGCTTCACCCTCGTAGAGCGTCCGCAGCGGCGCAGCGGCACGTTGTACGTGGCGTCGATGAACGATGCCATCGACGGCTTCATGACGTCGCTCGACGCGCAGGCGCGCAAGAACACCGACGTCATAGACGTCTCCTACAGCGCCACCAGCCCGGTGATAGCGCGCGAGGTGGTGAACACCACCGTGGCCGCTTTCCAGCGCACCAACGCCCACAACACCCAGCAGCAGTCGCGCCGGCGCCGCGAGTTCGTGCAGGAGCAGCTCGAGGAGACCGACTCCATCCTCGCGGCCGCGCAGCAGGCGCTCAGCAACTTCGCCAGCACCAAGCAGGTGTACGGCTCCGAGCAGAAGATCGCCGCCGAGCAGACCGGCCTCATGGACCTCGAGATGCGCCGCGGCGAGCTCAATGCCGACCGCACCATGTACCGCTCGCTCCTCGCGCAGCTCGAGAGCGGCGACGGGAAGCCGCTCGCCGAGCGGCTCAACGCGCTCGTCTCGTCACCGGGCGTGGCCGAGAACCCGGTGGTGCAGCAGCTCTATACGCAGCTCGTGACCTACGAGGCGAAGCGCGACTCGCTCACCACCGGCGCCTGGCGGAGCGCCGAGAGCAACCCCGACGTGCAGCGCATCAACCAGCTCGTGGCCACCACCGAGCAGCGGCTCGTCGGGGCGGTGCGCAGCCACGTGGACGCGCTCGACGCGCGCATCGCCGCGCTCGATGAGCTCAAGACGCGCAACGCCGAGGCGCTGCAGGCGCTTCCGGCCACGCAGGCCTCCGAGGCGCGGCTCGTCCAGCGCGTGGAGGCCACCCGCAAGGTGGCCGACCAGCTCCGCGAGGAGTACCAGAAGGCGCGCATCGCCGAGGCGGTGGAGGCGGGTCAGGTGGAGATCATCGACATGGCTCCGCTCCCCGCGCGTCCCATCGGACGCGGTCCGCTCTTCAAGCTCGCGCTCGGTCTCGTCGTGGGCCTCATGCTCGGCTCCGGCGCCGCGTTCCTCAAGGAGAACCTCAACACCTCCATCCGGCGGCGCGACGAGCTCGAGGCGCTGCTGCGCGTGCCAGGCCTGGCGATCATCCCGCAGATCCTCCCGCAGAACGGCGCCGGCCGGCTCGGCCTGCGCAGGATCCGGCTCCCCTTACCAGGTATGGGGAACGGGAAGCACGGCGAGCACAGGAACGGGAACGGCACCGCGCTGGTGTCGGCCACCAACGTGCGCTCCACCGGCGCCGAGGCCTTCAGGACGCTGCGCACGAGCCTCATCTTCTCGCAGGCCGTGCAGTCGCTCAGGACGATAGTGATAACGAGTCCGAGCCCCCAGGATGGGAAGACCACCACGGCCGCCAACCTCGCCGTGACCTTCGCGCAGCAGGGGATGCGCGTGGCGCTGGTGGACTGCGACCTCAGACGCGCGCGGCTGCACAGCGTGTTCAAGGTGCCGCGCGAGCCGGGCCTCACGCAGGCGATGATGGACCAGGCGACGCTGGAAGAGGTGACGCACGACACCATGGTGGACGGGCTGTCGTTCATCCCCGCCGGCGCGCTCCCTCCCAATCCGAGCGAGCTGCTCGGCGGTCCGAGGATGACCGCGCTGCTCGGAGCGTTGCGCGAGCGCTTCGATGTGGTCCTGCTGGACACGCCGCCCGTGCACGTGGCCGCCGACTCGATGATCCTGGGCCGCGGCGCGGATGGCGTGCTGCTGGTGGTGCGCGCCGGGTCCACCCAGCGCGACTCGGCGCAGGACGCGATCGTGCGGCTCACGAACGTGGGCGCCCGGGTGGTGGGCGCCGTGCTGAACGATCCCGACCACAAGGTGCCGCAGTACGGCGGATATTACTACTACGATTATTACGGGGCGGAGGAGTGAGGCACGCGGCGCCGCCCACCCGCCCCGCCCTTCCGCATCCGTGCTTCGGTTCTTAAGCTGACGGGGCGTCCGGCGCGCCCGGCGCCCGCGAGCGTGACGGCGGCGCCGCAATGCCGTCTTTCTACTGGCTCGCCTTTTCCTGATACCCGCTCCCGGCTCACACATGCGACTTCCCATTTTTTCGGCGCTGCTGATCGGTTCTCTGGGCGTTGCGGCCCTGGCCGCGCCCGCCGCGGCGCAGGGTTCCGTGGCGGCACGAGACACGAACGTCGTGCTGCACCCCGGCGACATGGTGAAGGTCACCGTGTGGCGGAACACCGAGATGAGCGGGGACTTCATGGTGGGGGTGAACGGGGCGCTCCGGCACCCGCTCTACCAGGAGGTGCCGATCGCGGGGATGCCGCTGCACGAGGTGGAGGCGAGGCTCAGGAAGTTCCTCACGCAGTACGAGCAGAACCCGCAGCTCGTGGTGGAGCCGCTCTTTCAGGTGACGGTGGGAGGGCAGGTTCGCACGCCCAACCTCTACCCGCTCCCGCGAACCACGACCATCTCGCAGGCCATCGCGCTGGCGGGAGGCGTCACGCCCGATGGGCGATTGAACAAGGTGAAGCTCTACCGGGATGGCAGGGAATACGAGGTGGACCTCACCGATCCGAGCGGGCAGTGGACGAACGAGCCGGTTCAGTCGGGTGATCAGCTCATCGTGGAGAAGAAGGGGAATTTCTTCACCAGCTTCTTCCTCCCTCTGGTGGGCGTGGCGGGCTCGGTGGCATCGATCATAAACGTCGCCCGGCGGCGCTGACCGCGATCGGCTTCCTCACTCGAGCGGGCCGGGTCGTCGTGCGCACGACGACCCGGCCCGCTCGAGTGAGGAAGCCGATCGCATCGTTCACCGATGCGCGATCCCGTCGCTTCGCTCCTCGTAGCGGTCTCGCGGCTCTCGCCTGACGTCGAGCCGGGCCTCGCTCGGGTCGATTGGGACCGGGTCATCGAGGCCGCCGAGCATCACGCCGTGGCGCCGCTCCTCACGCGCCGGCTGGCCGCGCTCCCCGAGGGCGCTCCCCCGTACGTCCTGGCACGGCTCAGCGCGCGCTTCGACGCGAACGCGCTGCGCAATGTCGCTCTCTCCCAGGAGCTGGCGGAGCTCCTCGGCCGGCTCGCGCTGCACGGCGTGAGCGCCATGCCGATAAAGGGGCCCACCCTCGCCCTCTGCGCCTACGGCGACCTGGCGCTGCGCGAGTTCGGAGATCTCGACATAGTCGTGCGCCCCTCGGATCTCGACCACGCGCGCGCTCTCCTGGACGGCTGGGGCTACCAGCCGCTCGCGCGGCTCTCCCCAACTGGCGAACGCGCGCTCCGTGCATCGGATCATCACGTTCCGCTCGTCCACGAGAGGTCGAAGTTGATGGTGGAGCTCCACTGGTCGCTCGACAATGGACGCCCCGGACGCTACCTCGATGCCGATTGGGTCTGGAAGAACGCGCGGACGGTGTCGTTGCTGGGGCGCGATGTACCGTCGCTCTCGTGGAGTGCCCTCCTCGTCTATCTCTGCGTGCACGGTGCCAAACACGGTTTTTCGCGACTGGGGTGGCTTCGCGACATCGCCGGCGTGCTGGCGGCCGCTCCGGAAGGGGAGCTGGCGGCTGCCGCGGAGCTGGCGTCCGAGGTGGATGCGCGCCGCCGCCTCGCTCTCGGTGTTCGGCTGGCGCGCGAGTTTCTCGGCGCGCCGGCGCGGCGCGATGTCGAGCCGGTCGAGCTCCCCGATTGGGATGCTCTGGAGCGCGACGTCCACGCGCTGCTCTTCGGCGCGGGAGGGACGGGGTTGGCGAGCTGGATCGCGTTCCAGTGTGCCACCTTCGACAAGCTGCGCGACCGCGCGGGCTACTGGTTCCACACGCTGGCCGCGCCTCACGTCGCGGACGTGGAAGCGTTGACGCTGCCGCGCTGGCTCGCCGGGGCGTATTACGTTTTCCGGCCGGCCCGGCTGGCCGCGCGGGAGGCGAGGGCGCTCTTCGGTGTGCGGCCGGCGCGCTGAGCGTGCACGTGCACGCTCAGCGCGCCGCGGTCAGGTGAAGCGCTTCTTCAACGAGTTGATCGGCTTCTCGAAGAAGAACCAGGACGCCGAGGCCAGCGCGAGCGTCATAGTGAGCCGCGTCAGCGTGGACAGAGCGAGATTGTGGCGCACGGCGACGAGGAAGACGAAGTGCTCGGATAGTGCGAGCACGATGGCGCCCATGAAGTTGTGGTACAGATAGATCCCGTAGCTGATCCGTCCCACGTAGACCGCCGGGCCCCAGCTCAGCGCCCTCCCCACGGCGCCTCCGAAGCCGGCGGCTGCGCGGCTGACGATCCACACCAGCACCAGCGCCTCGCCCGTTCGCGCGAGCGACTGTGCCGATTCGCTGTCGTGCAGCATCGTGAACTGGACCAGAGCCCACACCGCCAGCCCCGCGAGCGCCGGGACCCCGAGCCGGATCGGCGTCGAGCCTTTCTCCTCTCCCCGCTCCTCCGACCTGCGCTGCGCCATCCACTGGAGGATGGCGAGGCAGGCGCCCATACCCAGCAGATCGAAGTTTCCCACCGGGAGCGCACCGGCCACCTGCAGCCCCAGGTCGTGGGTGGCGATCCGCCATACGGGCGCGATGGCGACCAGGAGCCCTACGACGGGAAGGAGCGCGGCCTCCGGCAGGAGGAGAATCACCCACGGCCACACCAGGTAGAACTGCTCTTCGACGGAGAGCGACCAGAGGTGCGCGATGTAATACCAGTCGCCGGGGCGCGTGAGGAGAACGTTGGAGAGGTATGCCGCGTGCCAGCCGATGGTCTCGCGTACGAGCTTGAAGCCGGCGAGCCACGTGAGCGCCAGCGTCCCGTAGTAGATGGGGAAGATCCGGAGGAAGCGCCTGATGTAGAACGATCGTGCGCTTCCCCAGAGCGAGCGCCGTTCCATGCCGGGCCCGGAGCCCGGGCGCGCGTCGAGGAGGATCCCCGTGATCAGGAAGCCGCTGAGCACGAAGAAGAGATCCACTCCCAGGTCGCCCAGGTTGACGGGGATGGCGGGACGGATCCAGTGGTACGTCATGACGAGGCATACGGCGATCGCGCGCAGCCCGTCGAGCTGCACCATGTAGCGCCGTGGACGTGGAGGGCTCGCAGCCCGTTCCCGCGGCTCCGCATCGGTGGGCAGAGCGTACGGCCCGTACTGCTGCTCCGTCTGTTGCCTCGTCATGCGGTACTCTTGCGTGGGTGGCTTCGCTTCCCGGCACCGATGCCGTGGCCGGTCCGATTCACCGGCTCGTCGGGCGACGCATGTTCACACGGCGCGCTCGCCACGGCAAGGGGTGCATATTTCTCCACCAATTCAGACTGGCGAAAGCGGCAGAAGTAAGCAGACTGGAGAGATGGCGTGCCCACGAGAGCCTGCCGTCAGCATGTGCCGAGCTCGTATTATCCGGTGACGAACCCGTGGAGGTATGGAATGAGGAAGTCGGGCGAGATGGCCGCGGATCCCGTTGGCGCTGCGCTCCTGGAGCTGGCCCGCATCGCGGCGGAGCTGGCTGGCGGAGCGGGCGCCGACGTGGAGCGGGCCGGAGAGCTGATCGTCCGGAGTCTGGGAGCGGGCGGGAAGCTGCTCGCCTGCGGCAATGGCGGTAGCGCCGCCGATGCCCAGCATTTCGTTGCCGAGCTGGTGGGGCGAATGGGCCCCGAGCGGCGCTCGCTCCCCGCCATCACGCTCAGCGTGGACCCATCGGCCGTGACCGCCATCGGGAACGACTACGGCTTCGACCGGGTCTTCGCCCGGCAGGTGGAGGGGTTGGGCAGGCGGGGCGATGTGCTCCTCGCGATATCCACGAGCGGCAGGTCGCCCAACGTCCTCCATGCCATACGCGCCGCGCACGCCAGGGGGATGGAGGTGATAGCCCTGGTGGGGGAGGGCGGCGATGCGCTGCTCGCGGACTGCGCCGTCTGTATCCGCGTCCCCTCGCCCAATACCCAGCGAGTGCAGGAGCTGCACATGGCGCTCCTCCACGCCATCTGCGGCTACGTCGATGACCGGGTTCTGGCTGGCGAGCTGGACAGTACCGACGGCCCATCCCGATAGCGCCCGCCAGCTCCCGCCGGGCGCTGGCCGCTTCCGGCCCGCTCCGTAATGTTGCGATTTCGCATCATGTGGTGCGCGGCGCGGCAACACATGGCCTTCCACGGCGGCCTGTTCCCGCACTGCAAGGTGTGCCGTCGGGCATAGCGTGCTGAACAACTAAACGACATAGTGATAACTACTTGGGCTGCGTTGTACCTCCTCTTTGGCGGGCGTGGCAGCAGCGGTGATCCAATCTTGCCCAAGGAGAGGCACTCGAGCGCCCCGGCGTAAGGTGCTGGGTTATCTTGCACCCCGACTTTCGTGGTCGGTTGCTGGCCGTGGCGCATTCCGTTGCCTCGAACTGTGGTAAGGTCGTCGATGTCGGTGAGCTCCGAAAATTCGGCCGGTGGTGGAGGGAGCCGGGGCCAGTGCCTCGCCGTGATCCCCGCCCGCGGCGGCTCGAAGCGTGTGCCGGGAAAGAACATCCGGCCGTTCTTCGGCCTGCCCGCGATCGCCTGGAGCATCCGCGCGGCGCTGGAGAGCGGGGTATTCGATCGCGTGGTGGTGAGCACCGACAGCGATGAGATCGCGCGCGTCGCCCGCGATCACGGCGCCGAGGTCCCCTTCGTGCGCGATGCGGCGCTGGCCGACGACCATACGCCCGTCTCGGCCGCCACGGCCGACGCGCTCGAGCGGCTCGATCCGCGCGCGGAGCGCTACGCGCACGTCGCTCAGCTCATGGCCAACTGCCCACTCCGCGATGCGAACGATGTGCGCGGGAGCCACCGGCAGTTTCTGACGACCGGGGCCGCCGCGCAGCTCTCGGTGATGCGTTTCGGCTGGCAGAATCCCTGGTGGGCGATGCGGCGCGGCGAGGACTTCGTGCTCGATCCTCTCTTCGGCGACCGCGTGACCGCGCCGAGCCAGAGTCTCCCCGAGCTCTTCTGCCCCACGGGCGCCATCTGGTGGGCGCGTGCCGATGTCCTCCGCGAGGCGCGCACTTTCCACGTCGTTGGCCGCACGGGGTGGGAGATCTCCTGGCAGCACGGGATGGACATCGACACCGAGGACGACTGGGCGATGGCCGAGCTCCTCGCGCGGCACGAGGGGCTGGCACGGCGCGGGAATGTAGCGCTGGCCGGCGGCCCGGCGCGGCGCGCGGCGGTCGCGGAGGCGGTTGCGGAGGCGGTCGATGCCCGCTGACCGGCTCGCGCTCTACACCACCGCCTACCCGGCGGTGCTCCCCTTCCTCGCGCAGTGGTACGCCTCGGTGCGTGTCCAGACCGATCGCGACTTCGACATCTGGATCGGGGTCGATGCTCTCTCGCGCGAGGAGGTGCTCGCGGCGCTCGGGGCTGGCGAGGACGACCCCGCCATCGCCACCGTGCTGGCGCCCCCGGGCTCATCGCCCGCGCGGGTGCGCGCGCACGCGATCGACCGCATGGTCGATGCGTACGACGCGATCGTCTTCACCGACAGCGACGATCTCCTGCACCCTGGCCGCGTCGCCGCCGCGCGCGCGGCGCTCGAGCACTACGACGTGGCCGCCTGTGCGCTGCGCATGGTGGACGCCGAGGCGCGCGATCTGGGCATGGATTTCGGACCGGCCGAGGGCGAGGACGCGGTGGAGATGCTCCCGCGGAACAATGTCTTCGGTCTCTCCAACACGGCCTACCGCACGGAGATCCTGCGCCGCTGCCTCCCGATCCCCGCGGAGAATCCGCTGGTGGACTGGCTGCTGGCCACGCGCGCGCACGGGCTGGGGGCGCGCATGGCGTTCGACGCCACGCCGCTCATGAGCTACCGGCAGCACGGCGAGAACATCGCGCGTGTGCTTCCCCCCTTCTCGCTCGCCGAGGTGGATGCCGCGTCGCGGCACGTGCTGCGGCACTACGAGAGTCTGCTCGACGGACCACCCCGGCTCCGCGACGCGCAGCGCGAGAGGATCGACGCCGAGTCGCGCCGCGTGCGCGAATTTCACCTGGCGCTCGCCGAGTCCGCCGAACGGCGCCAGCGCTACATCGAAGCACTAAATGCGCTCCCGCCACGCTGCGTGTGGTGGTGGTGCGTGGCCAACCCGAAGCTGGAGGACGTGTGGAGAAGCTGAACATCGGAGGGCGCGCCGTGGGTCAGGGCGAGCCGCCGTACATCATTGCCGAGATCGGAGCCAATCACAACGGCGACATGGAGCTCTGCCGCCGCATCATAGATGCGGCCGTGGACGCCGGCGCCGATGCCGTGAAGTTCCAGTCGTGGACCAAGGGCTCGCTCATCTCCAAGGGCGAGTACGCGCGCAACACGCGCTACACCGCGGCCAACGCGCCCACTCTGGAGCAGGCGGTGGAGCAGTACCAGCTCTCCGATGACCAGCACGGTGAGGTCTTCGCCTACGCGCGCGAGCGCGGGATCGCGGTCTTCTCGAGCTGCTTCTCTCCCAGGGAGGTGGACCTCCTGGAGTCGCTCGACGCGCCGGCGTACAAGATCGCTTCGATGGACGTGAACCACCTCCCGCTGCTGGAGTACGTGGCCGGCACGCGCAAGCCGGTGATCCTCTCCACGGGGATGGCCACGCTGGGCGAGGTGGAGCGCGCGCTCGGCGTGCTCCGTGAAGCGGGGAGCGGCCCGGTCGCGCTGCTGCACTGCCTTTCGATCTATCCGGCGCCGGCTGAGGCGATCAACCTGCGCACCATGGAGACCTGGCGCACCGCGTTCGACGTCCCCGTGGGCTACAGCGATCACACCCTCGGCACCGCGGTGCCGCTCGGCGCGGTGGCGCTCGGCGCGTGCGCGATCGAGAAGCACTTCACGATCGACAAGAAGCTCGACGGCTGGGACCACGCCATCTCGGCCGACCCCGCGGAGCTGAAGGAGCTGGTGGACGGGAGCCGCGCGGTCTTCGCCGCGCTCGGGAGCAGCGCGCGCATCGTGGGGCCGGACGAGATCGAGAAGCGGAAGGTCTTCCGCCGCCGCATGGTGGTCACGCGCGACATGAAGAGCGGTGACCGGCTGAGCGCGGGAGACGTGGACTTCAAGCGCCCGGGGACGGGGATCCAGCCCGACGAGCTCCGCTACGTGTTGGGGCGTCCGCTCATGCGCGACGTGTGCGCGGAGGAGGAGGTCGAGTGGGCGGATCTGGCCTGACGGCGGAGACCGGGACGCGATGAGCTCTCTCCCCCGCATCGTGCTGTTCGGCGATGGTCCCTGGGCGGCCCGCAGCCTCGAGCTGCTGGCCGGCCGGGGGTACCCCGTCGCGGGCGTGGTGGAGCGGGTGCGGCCGTCGGATACATCGACGTCCGATGCAGCGCGCGCGCTCGGGGTGCCGGTGCTGCGGCCGGCGCGGGCGAGCGCGGGCGAGTTCATCGCCGAGCTCGCGGCGCTGGGGCCGGAGCTGGGTCTTTCGATATCGTACAACCAGATCCTGCGCCGGCCGGTGCTCGACGTGCCGAGGCTCGGGGTGCTGAACTTCCACGCCGGCATGCTGCCGCGCTACCGCGGCCGCAACGTGATCAACTGGGCGATCATCAACGGCGAGGAGGAGATCGGGATCACCGCGCACCAGGTGGACGAGGGGATCGACACCGGCGCGATCATCCTGCAGCGCGCGCTGCCGATCGGCTGGACCGATACGTACGGCGACGTGCTGCGGCGCGTGGTGGATGCCTTTCCGGCGCTCGTGGCCGATGCGGTGGAGCTGGTGGCCTCGGGGCGCGCGGTGCCGGTGCCGCAGGATGAGAGCGCGGCCACCTACTTCGGCGGGCGCGAGGAGGGCGACGAGTGGCTCGACTGGTCGGCCACGAGCAGGGAGCTGCACAACAAGATCAGGGCGATCGCGCACCCCGGCCCGGGAGCGCGCACGCTGCTGGGTGATCGGCCGGTCACCATCTGGCGGGCGTATTACGACCCCGCGTGGCCGAGCTACGTGGCCACGCCCGGGCAGGTGGTGGGACACGGCGATGATGGCGCCGCGATCGTGAAGACGGGCGACTCCACCATCCGGGTGGAGGAAGTGCAGCTCGAGGGTGAGGAGAGCGGTGCGCCGCGCTGGCGCATCGGCACGCGGCTGGGTGTGCATCCGACTACGGCGCTGCTGTCCATGAAGGCCGCTCTGGCGGGAATCGAGCGGGCGCTGGGCGCGGCCACGGTTACGGGAGGGGAGCAATATGGTGCAGGCTGATTTCGCGGCGCGGCTCGAGAGCGTGCTCATAGCACCCGACGCCACGATCGCCCAGGCCATCAGGCAGCTCGAGAGCGCCGGTACTCGCGCACTCCTCGTTGCCGGTGAGGATCGCCGGCTTCGCGCGCTCCTCACCGATGGCGACGTGCGGCGCGCGATTCTCGCCGACACTCCCTTCGACCGGCCGTGCATCTCCATCGCCAACGCCACGCCCATCACCGCGCGCGCCGCGGTGACGCGCGGTGAAGCGCTGGAGATCATGGATCGCGGCCGCGACGACTTCGTCGTGAACGAGCTACCCGTGGTGAACGACGATGGGAGCGTGGTCGGCCTCCTTCTGCGCAGCGACCTCGACGCCGGCTACCTCCCCGAGCTCTCCGCGGTGATCATGGCCGGCGGCTACGGGAAGCGGCTCATGCCGCTGACCGAGCACACTCCCAAGCCGATGCTCCCCGTGGGCGACCGGCCCCTCCTCGAGCGTACCATAGACCGGTTGCGCGAGTCGGGTGTGCAACGCGTGGCGATCAGCACGCACCACCTGGCCGACCGGATCATCGACCACTTCGGCAACGGCGCCTCGCACGGCGTGGAGGTGGGCTACATATCCGAGGACCAGCCACTCGGCACCGCCGGCGCGCTGCGGCTCGTGGAGGATGTGAACGCGCCGATGGTGGTGATCAACGGCGACATCCTCACCGGCGTGGACTTCCGCGGGATGCTCGCCTACCACCGCGAGCACGACGCGGCGCTCACGGTCGGCGTGCGGCGCTGCGAGCTGCAGATCCCGTACGGCGTGCTGGAGTGCGACGGGCCGCTCATCCAGGGCGTGTGCGAGAAGCCCAGGCAGAGCTTCCTCATAAACGCGGGAGTCTATCTCGTCGAGCCGTCGGCGCTCGAGAGCATTCCCGAAGGGCGCCGTTTCGACATGACCGACCTCATGGCGGCGCTCATAGGGGAAGGGAAGCGGGTGGTCTCCTTCCCGATCATGGAGTACTGGCTCGACATCGGCCAACCCGCCGACTACGAGCAGGCACAGGTGGACATCAGATTGGCGAGGCTCGAGAGATGAACGTACTGGTCACCGGCGGCGCCGGATATGTGGGATCCTCCCTGGTTCCCATGCTGCTCAATAAAGGAAACAGAGTTCGGGTGCTCGACTCGCTGATGCACGGCGGCGACCCGCTCCTCGGGTCGTGGGCGCACCCATGCTTCGAGTTCGTGAAGGGCGATGTGCGCGATGCGAGCGTGGTCCGCGGCGCGCTCGAGGGGATGGACGCCGTGGTGCACCTCGCGGCGATCGTGGGCGATCCCGCCTGCGCGCGCGAGCCCGAGAAGGCGAAGGCCATCAACCTCGAGGCTTCGCTCGCGCTCATCGAGGCCGCGAAGAAGGCCGGTGTCCAGCGCTTCGTCTTTGCTTCCACCTGCAGCAACTACGGGAAGATGAAGGATCCCGACGGCTACGTGGACGAGAGCTCCGAGCTATCCCCGGTGTCGCTCTACGCCGAGACGAAGGTGGCGGTGGAGCGCGCGCTCCTCGAAGGCACGAACGGCGACGGCTTCATCGGCACGCCGCTCCGCTTCGCCACGGTGTTCGGGGTGTCGCCGCGGATGCGCTTCGACCTCACGGTGAACGAATTCACCATGGAGATGCTCACGAAGGGGAAGCTGGTGGTCTTCGGCGAGCAGTTCTGGCGGCCGTACGTGCACGTGGCCGACGCCGGGCGCGCGATCATCGCGGTGCTGGAGGCGCCCGCCGAGGCGGTGCGCGGCCAGGTCTTCAACGTCGGCTCCACCGATCAGAACTACCAGAAGCAGCAACTCGTGCAGCTCATCCAGCCGCTCGCGCCCGAGGCGAAGGTGGAGTACGTGCACAAGGCCGAAGATCCGCGCGACTACCGCGTGTCGTTCGCGCGGATCAACGAGAAGCTCGGCTACGAGACCACGCGCGGCGTCCCCGAAGGGATCCACGAGGTCGCCAGCCTGGTGCGCTCGGGCGTCATCGAGGACTTCGGCGAAGCGAGGTTCCGCAATTGAGCACCATCGCTGATGGCGCCGCGGCCGTGGCGCCGGGCTCCGTGACGCGATCCGGAGAGGCGGCCGCCGCCCGGGGCACCGCGGCGCCCATAGCGCCCGGCGCGCCCGCGGCCGCGGGCTTCGTTCCGCTCTGCGTTCCCGAGCTGCGCGGCAACGAGTGGACGTACGTGAAAGAATGCCTCGATACCAATTGGGTGTCGTCGGTGGGCGCGTATGTAGACCGCTTCGAGCGCTCGGTGGCCGAGCGCGTGGGCGCGGCGCACGCCGTGGCCACGGTGAACGGCACCTCCGCGCTGCACGTGGCGCTCGAGCTCGCGGGCGTGCGCGCCGACGATGAAGTGCTCGTCTCCACGCTCACCTTCATAGCGCCCGCCAACGCCATCCGCTACGTGGGCGCGCACCCGGTGTTCATCGACGCCGAGCCCGGTCACTGGCAGATGGACACGGCGAAGCTGCGCGACTTCCTCGAGAACGGCTGCGAAGAGCGCGGTGGCGAACTGCGCGACCGCGCCACGGGAAGGCGGGTGAGCGCGATCGTGCCGGTGCACATCCTGGGGCACCCGGTGGAGATGGGCGCGGTGCTCGAGCTGGCGCAGCGCTTCGGCCTGAAGGTCATCGAAGATGCCACCGAGAGTCTCGGCGCCACCTGGCGCGGGCGGCCGGTGGGGCAGCTCGGCGACATCGCCTGCTTCTCTTTCAACGGGAACAAGCTCATCACCACCGGCGGCGGCGGGATGCTCGTCACCAACGACGAAGCGCTGGCGAAGCGCGCGCGGCACCTCACCACGCAGGCCAAGGACGATCCCATCGAGTACGTACACTCCGAGGTGGGCTACAACTACCGGCTCACCAACGTGCTCGCCGCGCTGGGCGTGGCGCAGATGGAGGTCGTGGACGAGTACATCGAGAAGAAGCGCGCGATCGCCGCGCGCTACGCCGAGGGCCTGCGCGACGTGCCCGGGATCACGCTCATGAGCGAGGCGCCGTGGGCCCGGAGCGTGTTCTGGCTGTACACGATCCTCGTGGACGAGGGCGCGTACGGGATGGATTCACGCGCGCTTCTTCGCAGGCTCGGCGAACGAAAGATCCAGTCGCGGCCGCTCTGGCAGCCGCTGCACCTGAGCGGCGCGCACCGCGGCGAGTCGCACACCCAGTGCCCCGTGGCGGAGCGGTTGAACCGCGACGCGCTGAGCCTTCCGTGCTCGGTGGGACTCACCGAGGCGGAGCAGGCGCGGGTGATCGAGGCCATCCGCGAGAGGGGGGGGAGCCGATGACCGCTGCCACCTTCGACCGTGCGCAGCTCGTGGATGCGCTGCGGAAGGTGGGGCTCGTCGCGGGTGACAGCGCGTTCGTCCACCTCGACCTCGCGGCGCTCGGCGCGAGCGAGGGGTGCGCGAGCGCTGATGAGTCGTACGCGCTCGTTCTGGGTGCGTTGCGCGAGGTGGTGGGCGAGGCGGGGACGCTCATCGTCCCCACGTACACCTTCTCGTTCTGCCGGCGCGAGGAGTTCGATGTAGAGCGCACGCCCACCGCCGGTGGACCGTGGAGCCCGACCGCCGGCTTCCTGGAGTACGTGCGCGCCCTGCCCGGCGCGCTGCGCTCGCGCGACCCCATCCACTCGGTGGTGGCGCTGGGTCCGCGCGCGGCGGAGCTCGTGAGCGATGTGCCGCCCACCTGCTTCGGCGCGGGGAGCGTGTTCGAGCGGCTGGTGGATGCCGGTGCCAAGGTGTGCGTGCTGGGGCTCCCGCTGGAGGAGGCCACCATCCGGCACCACTTCGAAGAGCTGGCGGAGGTGCCTTTCAGGTATCGCAAGCTCTTCACCGGGCGGATCGTGGAGGAGGGCCGGCCGCGCAAGAGCGGGTGGGTGTACTCCGTGCGCATCCTGGCCGACAACGGCTACCCCGATGGGAGCAGGCTCGAGGCGCTGGCGCGCGCCGAGGGCGTGTGCCGCGCCGCGCCGCTGGGGAAGGGAGAGGTGCTGGCGGTGAGCGCGCCGGAGTACCGCGAGCTCACCCTGCGCGCGCTCGCCGGCGATCCGTGGCTCACGGCGCGCGGGCCGGCGGGCGACCCGGTGGCGTTCGAGGCCGCGCGGGTGGGCGCCTGCCGCCCCGAGGTCGAGCTCCCGCGCGATGCGTCGATGCGCGAGATGGTGGACGGGCTCTGGCGGCTGCACCGGCACATAGTCTCCGACGGCTACGACGCGGGGCTCGACGCGCTCGCCGGGCAGCTCCCCATGACCGTGCACGAGTATCCGTCGGGCACCGAGGCGTGGAGCTGGATAGTTCCCGAGAAGTGGGTGTGCCACGAGGCGTACCTGGAGAAGCTGGATGGCACGCGGCTCTTCAGCCACGACGATCATCCGCTGCACGTGGTGTCGTATTCGCTCCCCTTCGAGGGCGAGGTGTCGCGCGAGACGCTCATTGGGCATCTGCACGTGCACCCGATGATCCCGCAGGCGGTGCCCTTCATCTTCAAGTACTACGAGCGCGACTGGGGGCTCTGCTGCAGCCGGGAGCTGCGCGACTCGCTGACGGACGACCGCTACCGCGTGGTGATCCGCACCAGCTCCAGCTACGGCACGCTGAAGGTGGGCGAGGTGGTGGCCCGCGGCGCGAGCGACGAGTGCATCGTGCTCTGCGCGCACCTCTGCCACCCCGCGATGGTGAACGACGACCTCACCGGAGTGGTGGTGGGGATGGACGTGATGCGCTCTCTCCTCGCGCGGCGCGATCTGCGCTATACGTACCGCTTCATCATCGTCCCCGAGACCATCGGCTCGCTCGCCTGGTTGAGCGCCAACGAGGAGCTCATCCCGCGCATGCGCGGCGGGCTCTTTCTCGAGATGCTGGGCCGCAACTTCCCGCATGCGTTGATGCATTCGTTCGCGGGCGATACCGAGATCGACCGCGCGTTCGCGAAGGCGCTCGAGGAGGCCGACCCGCGCGCCTGGACCGCGCGCTTCCGCGAGCTGGCCGGGAACGACGAGCGGCAGTTCAACGCGCCGGGCGTGCGGGTCCCCATGCTCTCGCTCACGCGCGTGGTGCGCACCGCGGAGCCCAACGCGTACTACCGCGAGTACCACTCGAGCCACGACACGCCGGAGCTGGTGCCGCCGGGGAGTCTGGAGGAGTCGCGGGATGTGGTGTTGCGGATGATAGATGAGCTGGAGCGCATGGCGAGTGAGAACATGGATCCCCGCTTTCGCGGGGATGACGGGGGGAGGGCGTCATCCGCGCGGGAACTCCCGTCATCCCCGCTTTCGCGGGGATCCATGTTCTCCCCGCTGAACGGCGACACGATTCCGGTGAACCGCTACCCCGGCGAGCCGTTCTGCTCGCGCTTCGGCGTGAACATCGACGCGTACGCCAACCCCGAAGGCTACCGCGCGCTCTTCGACATCCTCTACCTGGTGGATGGAACGCGCGATGTGGCCGAGATAGCGCGCACCTGCGAGGTCAGTACCGAGGCCGTCGTTGCCACGCTGGAGGAGCTCCGCCGGCGCGGCGTGGTGGACGTCCGATGATCATGCGCGCCGACCAGGGAGTGATCGTGGTGGGAGGCGGCCTCATAGGACTCGCCACCGCGTACAAGCTCCTCCTCGCGAGCCCGGGGAGCTCGGTGACCGTGCTCGAGAAGGAGTCCGGAGTGGGGCGCCACCAGAGCGGCAACAACAGCGGCGTGCTGCACGCCGGCCTGTATTACAAGCCGGGCTCGTACAAGGCGCGCCTCGCGGTGGACGGAATTCGTCAGATGACCGCCTTCTGCGAGCTGCACGCGATCCCTCACGAGATCTGCGGGAAGCTCGTGGTGGCGACGAACGACGAGGAAGTTCCTCGTCTGCGCACGCTTTTCGAGCGCGGGACCGAGAACGGGCTCGCCGGCCTCGAGTGGCTCGACGGCGCGCGCATCCGCGAGATCGAGCCGCACGCCGCGGGAGTGGCCGCGGTGCGCGTGCCGGAAGAGGGAATTGCCGACTACCCACGCGTGTGCACCGCGCTGGTGGGCGAGATCGAGCGGCTCGGCGGGCGCGTGGTGACGGGCGCCCGCGTGCGCTCGCTCCGCCGCACCCCCGGCGGGTGGGCGGCGGAGAGCGAGGCGGGCGACTTCGAGGCGACGCTCCTCGTGAACTGCGCCGGCCTGCACGCCGACCGGGTGGCGCGGATGGCGGGCGAGCGCCCCGACCTTCGCATCATCCCCTTCCGCGGCGAGTACTACCGGCTGCGCGCCGAGCGCGAAGGGCTGGTGCGCAACCTCATCTACCCGGTACCCGATCCGGCATTCCCGTTCCTGGGCGTGCACTTCACGCGGATGATCCGCGGGGGGATCGAGGCCGGTCCTAACGCGGTGCTCGCTTTCGCGCGCGAGGGCTACACGAACACCGACTTCAGCGCGCACGACCTGGCGGATGCGCTTTCCTTCGTGGGGCTCCGCCGCTTCATGGCGCGGCATGCGAGAACGTGCTGGTCGGAACTGCGCCGTTCGTACAGCCGCCGGCTCTTCGCGCGCGCGCTGCAGAAGCTGGTGCCCGAGGTGCGGGCCGAGGACCTGGAGCCGGGCGGGGCAGGCGTGCGCGCGCAGGCGCTCCTGCCCGACGGGACTCTGGTGCAGGACTTCCATTTCGTCGAGCGCCCCGGTGCGCTCCATCTTCTGAATGCGCCGAGCCCGGGAGCGACCGCGTCTCTCGCCATCGGCGACGAGATAGTGCGCCGTACGTCGGCGCACGGTTACGCCGTGATGTGACCATATGAAGAAGACACAAGAACAGTCCACCGCCACCGCCGCCAGGATCGGGCTGCGCGCCTTCAGGGAGCGTCCGGTCCTCGGCATAGCCTTCCTGCTCACTACGCTCACGCAGGGCCTCTTCCAGGGTCTGCTCGTGTGGGCGTTGCGCGAAGTGCTCCTCTCCTTCGACAAGCAGGGAGGCGATGCTGCCTCCGCGCTCCTCTTGAGCGGCGCGCTCATCTTCGGCATCTGGGTGGCGCGTGCCGGCACCGCCTTCGCGGCCGAAGCGCTGGCGGGGAAGCTGGCGCACGGCGTCGAAGTGGCCACCATGTGGAAGCTCCTCGAGAAGCTCCTCACGCTCTCCACGAGATTCTACGACAAGAACAGCCAGGGCGACCTGGTGATGGCCACCTACAGCGATGTGCAGCACATCCGCATGGTGACGCTCGCGATCGGAAACGTTCTCCTGCACGTCACGCGCCTCCTCGGCCTCGCCGCCGTCGCCTGGATCATGAGCCCCAAGCTCACCATCATCGGGCTCCTCTCCGTTCCCTTCGGCGCCATCCCCGCGCTCTGGATCGGCGAGAAGATCAAGGAGGCCTCGCGGAAGGGGCGGGGGAACGTCCGCAGGCTGTACGACTCCTTCCTGCAGGTCTCCACCGGGATCCGCATCATCAAGGTGAACAGCGGCGAGCAGAACGTGCTCGCCACGGCGCGCAGGGTGGGTACCTATCTCCTCGACTACCTCGTGAGCCAGGTGGTGGCGAAGAGCTTCGCGCGCTTCCTCCTCGAGGCCGTGTCGGGAGTCGGTTTGATCGTGGTGCTGGTGGTGGGCGGCGGCGACGTGGCCAATGGTGCATTGAGCTGGCAGTCGCTTCTGAGCCTCCTCATCGCGGTCATGGGAGTCTACGCACCCACGGTGGGGATCATGCAGGTCTACACCGGCCTGCAGAGCTCCATCCCCTACCTCGACAGGATCGAGGAGATACTTCATTCGGTTCCGGAGATCGAGGATCGCGAGAACGCGCTCCCGCTCCCCCGCGCCCCGCGCACGATCGAGCTCCGCAACGTGTCCTTCTCGTACGAGGATCGGACGGTCATCGATTCCGTTTCCGCCACCTTCCACCATGGCGAGACCATCGGGATCGTTGGACCATCCGGAGCGGGCAAGTCCACGCTGCTCTCACTCATGCTTCGGTTGTACGATCCCACCGAAGGACAGGTGCTTCTCGATGGCGTCGACGTTCGCGACATCCGCCTTGCCGATTACATGAAGCAGAGCGCCATCGTGATGCAGGAGCCTTTTCTCTTCGTCGACACGATCGCCAACAACATCCGCTCCGCACGTCCCGACGCCACGATGGACGAGGTGATCGAGGCCGCGAAGGCCGCGGGCATCCATGATGAGATCATGGAGATGGAGCAGGGCTACGAGACGCTGGTCGGAAAGGCCGAGGATGCTCGCGGCGTGTCCACGGGCCAGAAGCAGCGCATCTGCATCGCCTCGGCGCTGCTCAAGAACGCTCCGCTGCTCTTCCTGGACGAGGCCACGAGCAACCTCGATTCGGTCTCCGAGCGGCGGCTGCAGGCCGCGATCGAGCGGCTCATGCAGGGGCGCACCACTTTCGTGATCGCCCACAGGCTCTCCACGTTGCGCGCGGCCGACCGCATCCTCGTGATGGAAGATGGGCGGATGGTGGGCTTCGGTACGCACGAAGAGCTCCTGGAGAGCTGCCGCACCTACCACCGGCTCTGGACCTACCAGATGGACGAGTCGCCGATACCTCTTTCCGAGATGGCTACGGTGGCGGAGATCGATGAGGTGAGGGCCGTCAGATGAGCATCCTGGGTCCGATCATCGTGGAGCCCGGTACTTTCGACCTGCTCAACCTCGGGGATGTGGCGATGCTTCAGGTGGCTCTCTGCCGCCTGCATGCTGCGATGCCCACCGCCGAGCTTCGGGTGTTGACCCACGATGCGGACTCTCTCGCGGCGCACTGTCCGGAGGCGCTCCCGCTGAGCGCGAACGACAGGCGCGAATGGTTCGCGGAGCGATTCTTCCTGGGACGCGTGCACGACTTCCTCCCCGCTCGCGCATCGCGGCGGCTGGTGGACGCGCAGCAGAGCATGAGGAGAAAGCATCCGAAGCTCATGAGCTCCGCGATGCAGCTCCGCACTCGGGTGCACCGCTCGCGCTGGGAAGGGATGCGCGTGTTTCTCGACCTCATGACGCGTGCGAGCATGGTGGTGATAGCGGGACAGCACACGATCGCGGACGCGTTCCGCATGCGCGCGCAGATGCTCCTCGAGACTCTCGAGTTCGCGCTCCAGCGCGACATCCCGACCATCATGCTCGGCCAGGGGATCGGTCCGCTCACCGACCGGGCGCTCCTTGCCAGGGCGCGCGAGGTGCTCCCCTCGGTGAGGATGATAGGGGTGCGCGAGCCGCATGTCGGGCCGCCGGTGCTCAGGGCGCTCGGTGTGGTCGATACGCGGATCATCGTTACCGGCGACGACGCGGTCGCGCCGGCGTTTGCCGCGAGTCCGGGCGCCACGCGCGAGTCGCTGGGCATCAGTCTGCGCGTGACGCCGGTTGCCGGCGTCGCCGCCGACGTGGTGGATCGCATGCAGCCGGTGCTGCACGACTTCGCCCGCGCGCACGATGTCGCGATGATTCCGCTCCCGAGCGCCTACCACGGAGTGGCGGCCGATGAGGTGACGCTCCGCCGCCTCCTGGCCGGCGAGCCGGCCGTGGCCGGAATCGAGTGGAATCCGCGCACGGTGTCCGCGCTGATCGCCCAGGTGGGACGCTGCCGCATCGTGGTGGCCGGCGCCTACCACGTGGCGGTCTTCGCCCTTTCGCAGGGAATTCCCGTAGTGGCTGTCGCCAGCTCCCACTACTACAGGTCCAAATACGATGGATTGGAGACGCTTTTCGGAGCGGGGTGCGAGACGGTGATGCTGGATGACCCGATGCTGGAGCCGCACCTGCGCGACGCCATGGAGCGCGCGTGGGAGAGCGCCGACGATCTCCGCCCGCGCCTCCTCGAGGCCGCGGAGCGGCAGGTACGCTGGGGCGAGGCCGCCTTCGCTCGCGCGCTGGACCTCTTTCCTCCCACCCAGGCCAGGCCGAGGGCGGGATGACGCGACCGAGCATTGCCCTCATCGTTGATCACCCGCAGCGGGATCTGGCGGGACTGGTGCTCACTGCGTTCGAGCTCTGCCAGCGCGGCTACGACTGCCACCTGGTGCCGCTCAACCTGCAGGACACCGAAGTCTGGGCGCTCGCGCCCGACTTCGTGCTCCTCAACTACCTGCGCCGCTTCAACGAACCATTCCTGCGGCGGCTGGTGCAGGCGCGTATCCCCTACGGGCTCCTCGACACCGAGGGGGCCGTGTTCGGGAGCATGGAGGAGTATACGGAGCTGCACTGCGAGGACGTGGGCCTCCTGCACGGCGCTCGGTGCGCCTGCATCTGGGGGCCGCGTGTAGCGCAGCATCTTCTCGATGAAGGACTCTACGGACGCGAGCAGGTGCAGGTCACGGGCTGCCCGCGCTTCGACCTCTACGCGCCGGCGTGGCGATCGGTGGTGGCCGAGGGGAACGGCGCGCTCGGCAACGGACGCCCGCGCATCCTCATGAACACCAACTTCTCGATCGTGAACCCGCGCTTCACCACCTCCGAGCAGAACATCGCGCTCTACCACGCGCAGCTCGGCTGGTCGATGGAGCGGTTGAAAGAGTTCACCGACACCGAGCGCGTCGCGATCGATGAGACGATCGAGCTCGCCCGCGCCATCGCCGCCCGCTTCCCCGATTGTACGGTGGTGCTGCGGCCGCACCCGCACGAGAGCCCCGAGCCGTACCGCACGGCACTCGCCGGTGTGCCGAACATCGAGCTCAACGTGGATGGCCCGGTGCAGCCGCAGATCTTTCGCGCCGCGGCCGTGGTCCAGCGTAGCTGCACCACCGCGATCGAAGCGACTCTGAGCGGGGTGCCCACGCTCTCGCCGCGCTGGATCACGCCTCCGATGGAAGCGCCGATGTCCGAGGCGGTGAGCATCGGCTGCGAGTCGCCCGAGGCCGTTTTCGCCACGCTCGCCGAAGTGCTCTCCGGCAGCTACGTCCCCGACGACGAGCTGCGGCGCGAGACGGAGTGCATCATCACCGAGTGGTTCCACCGGCGCGACGGCCTCGCGCACCAGCGCGTGGCGGATACGGTGGCCGCGGCGGCGCGCGGGGAGCGGGAGGTGGACGAGCGGCTCTGCCGGCGCTTCATGCACGGCCTCTACACCGATGAGCGCAACCGCGAGCCGCACGTGGCCAACCGGCTGCGCCATGCGCTCGGCCTCTCACCGCACTGGTCGGCGCGGAAGCTCCGCCCGATCCCCGAGGAGTGGTGGATGGAGAGCGACAAGGTATTCACCGCGGCGCAGGTGCGCGAGCTGGCCGCGCGGGTCGCGAGCGCGTACCGCGTCTCGGGACGGGATGCGCGCCCCGTCGGCGTGCGCGCGTCGCGCGAATCGGATCGCTACATCCACTCTTCGTTCCTCGGCCAATCGGTGACGCTGGCATGCTGACGGTACCTGGCGGAGTCGCGCGGCGCGGCGTGCGGTCGATGTCGATGAAGAGCGTACGGCCATCACTGGACGGTGTGCATGGTTAAGCTCGTACTCGTGGGTTGCGGCGGCATTGCCAAGGCCGCGCACCTCCCGGCGATCGCCGCCGCGCGCGCCGATGGCCTGATCGACCTGGTGGGCATCTGCGATCTGGACATCGCCGCCGCGCGCGATGCGGCGGCAGCGAACGGCGTTCCCGACTCCGACGGCGACTGGCGCCGGCTGGTGGAGCGCACGGGCGCGCAGGCGATCTCGCTCTGCCTTCCGCCCGGCCCCAACGTGCGCATCGCGGTGGAGGCGCTGGAAGCCGGCCTGCACGTGCTGAGCGAGAAGCCGCCGGCGCGCGATGCCGCCCAGGCGCGCCGGATGGCCGACGCGGCGCGCGCGCGGCCCGATCTCGTGACCATGATCGCGTTCAACCGGCGCCATGCCCCGCTGTACACGCGCGCCGTGGAGCGCTCGCTCGCGCTGGGCGCGCCGCACACGTTCTACGGCCGCTTCACGCGCGGCGCGATGGGCGGCGAGCCGAGTAACACCGCCTCCGACTGGATCACCTCGGATGGCTCGCACGCGCTCGACCTCGCGGTGGCCACTATCGGCGAGCCGACACGCATATCCGTGACGCGCAGGCGCTGCGGCTCGGCCGCCGACAACGTGTGGACCGTGCAGCTCTCCGGCGCGCGTGGCGGCGCCGTGCTGGTGCTGGACTTCGCCGCGGGGCGGCGCATGGAGCGCTTCGAGTGGAGCGGTCCGGCGTACGATGCGGCGTTGGAGCTCCCCGGGAGCGCGGAGTGGAGCGTGCGCGGCGCCGAGGTGGAGCGCTGGACGCTGCCGGCCGCTCCCGACACGCCCGACTTCTTCACCAGCTACGGCTTCCCCGACGAGTACCGCGCCTTCGCGCGGGCCATCGAGGGCGGAGAGGGCCCGGCGGCCGACTTCGAATACGGGTGGCGCTTCATGCGCCTGGTGGAGGGGATCCTCGGCTGCGAATCGGGCGGCTCCGTGGAGCTCACCGACGATGATGCGCCCAGCATTCGCGACGCGGGCGGCTCGGCCGCCGATGCGGGTGCCGGCGCGGGTGCGAAGACGCCCGCCTACACGGCGCCACCGGTGGTGCACATCCTCCAGGCGCCTTCTTCCCAGGCGCGCTTCTTCCCGGCCGATCTCCTCTCCCGCGCCTCGGGAATCTGCAACGTCACCCTTCGCGCCGACGACGACCGCTGGCGCGAGGAGCTGCCGCGCGCCGAGGCGCTGATCACCGGCTGGGGCGGCGTCCCGCTCACGCCGGAGGACGTGGCACGCGCGGAGCGGCTGCGCTTCGTCGTCGTGATCGGCGCCTCGGTGAAGTCGGTTTCCCCGGAAGCATTGCTGGAGCGTGGGGTGGTGCTCTGCAACACCGCCGACGCGATCGCGCAGAGCGTGGCCGAGCACTGTTTGATGGTGACGCTCGCCGGCCTGCGGCGGCTCACCGATGTGGACTCCCAGATGCACCGCGGCGGATGGCCTCCGCGGCCGCTCTCCCGCTTCTCCGCGCGTACCGTGCGGAACCGGATCGCGGCGCTCGGCTTCGTTCAGGCGATCAAGCCCGTGCTCATGCCGATCGCGCGCCCCATCGATGCCCGCATACCGAAGGGACAGTCGGCCGGGTGGAGCGATCTGCGCGGCCAGACGGTGGGGTTGGTGGGGTGGGGGCACATCGCCCGCCACTTCGTGGCGCTGCTCCGGCCGTTCGGCTGTGACGTCATCGTGCACACGGCGTCCGCATCGGAGGAGGAGCTCGCGCTGCACGGCGTGCGCCGCGCGTCGCTCGCAGAGGTCCTCTCGGCGCGCGTGGTGTCGCTGCACAGCGGCCTCACCGAGCGCACTCGCGGGATGCTCGGCGCGCGCGAGCTCGCGCTTCTGCAGAAGGGGACCGTGCTGGTGAATACCGCGCGCGGCCCGCTGATAGACGAGAGCGCGCTCGTGCAGCGGCTGCGCGGCGGCGACATCGTGGCCGCGCTCGACGTGTACGACCAGGAGCCGCTCCAGCGCGACCACCCGCTGCGCAAGCTGCGCAACGCGATCCTGACGTCTCACAACGCCAGCACCACGGCGGAGTGCCAGCGTCGCGTGGGACGCCAGGCGCTGGAGATGCTCCTGGCCTGGGCCGGTGGCGAGGCGCCTTCCGGCCTCGATGCGCGCCGCCTGGCGGCGATGACGTGAACCACAATGGACAGACTCGAGATAGAGGAGAAACCGCAATGCGTTCGTTGATCACCGGAGGAGCAGGCTTCATCGGCGCACACGTCGCCCAGCACTGCCTGGGGATGGGGCACGAGGTGGTGGTGCTCGATGACCTGAGCGGCGGTTTCCGCGACCAGGTTCCGGAAGGGGCCCTCTTCGTGGAGGGGAGCGTCACCGACCACGCGCTCCTCTCCCGCCTCTTCGAGGAGCACCGGTTCGACTACGTCTACCACCTCGCGGCGTACGCGGCCGAGGGGCTCTCGCACTTCATCCGCCGCTTCAACTACACGAACAACCTGATCGGGAGCGTCAACCTGATCAACGAGTCGGTGAAGCACGAGGTCAAGTGCTTCGTGTTCACCTCCTCCATCGCGGTGTACGGCGCGGGCCAGCTCCCGATGGACGAGGCCATGGTGCCCCAGCCAGAGGATCCGTACGGCGTGAGCAAGTACGCGGTGGAGCTCGACCTCCGTTCGGCGCACGAGATGTTCGGGCTGAACTCGGTGATCTTCCGCCCGCACAACGTATACGGCGAGAACCAGAACATCGGCGATCGCTACCGGAACGTGATCGGGATCTTCATGAATCAGATCATGAAGGGGGAGCCGCTCACGGTATTCGGCGACGGCACGCAGACGCGCGCGTTCAGCTACATCGGCGACGTGGCGCCGCACATCGCGCGCAGCGTGGGCGTGCCCGAGGCGTTCAACCAGACCTTCAACATCGGCGCCGACACACCCTACTCGGTGAACGAGCTGGCGCGGGTGGTGGGCGCGGCGTTCGGCGTGGAGCCCGAGATCCGCCACCTTCCGCCGCGCAACGAGGTGCTGAACGCGTACGCGAGCCACGAGAAGGCGAGCCGGATCCTCGGAGCGAAGCCGGAGACGTCGCTCGCCGAAGGGATAGGACGGATGGCGGCGTGGGCGCGGGCGGTGGGCGCGCGGCGCGCGAAGCGCTTCGGCGAGATCGAGGTCGAGCGCAACATGCCGTCGGTATGGCTCGAGTAGCGATGCCGGCAGACGCTCCCGGCGCCGATGGCGGCACTCTCGCCGCTCGTCCGCTGCGCGTGTGGTGCCTCATGCGCGATCAATTCGCGCACGTGCGCCCGGTGGAGGAGTACATGGCCTCCCGCGCAGAGTTCGTCTACGACGACGCCTGGGAGCCCGCCCGTCTCGTGGAGGCGAGCCCGGACATCGTGCTCTGCGTGAACGACTGGCCCTCGGGAATCGCGCGCTGCCTCGACGCCGCGCGCGACGCGGGGATACCGTCGCTCGTCTTTCAGGATGGCATCCTCGAGTGGCGCTGCCAGTACGAGAACCCGCTTTTCGGCGGCGGCGGCGGCGCGCCGCAGCACCAGCCGGTGCTGGCGGATCGCATCGCGTGCATCGGGCGGCAGAGTGCGCGGCAGATCGCCGCGTGGGGCAACGCCGGACGCGTGGAGGCCACCGGTATGCCGCGGCTGGACCACCTCCTGGCGCGCGAGCGCCGGCCGCGCCGCTCGCCGGGGAGGTGCATCCTGGTGATGACGGCGAAGAAGGCGGGCTTCACCGAGGAGCAGAGCGCGGTGACGCTCCGCTCGCTCGAAGACGTGCGCACGCACCTCGATACGCTCCCCGGCGTGGAGGTGATCTGGCGGGTGAGCCGGGAGATGGCGGAGGCGATGGGAGTGGTGAACCTGATGCGCGAGACGAGCAGTGTGGAGCTCACGGAAGTGGTGGAGCGCTCCGATGCCGTGATCACCACGCCGAGCACGGCGATCCTGGAGACGATGATCCTGGGCCGGCCGGTGGCGGCGCTCGACTACCACAACGTTCCGCGCTTCGTCCCCACCGCGTGGACCATCTCCGCGCGCAGCCACATCGCGCCGGTGGTGGCGCAACTGCTCGAGCCCGACGCGCGCAGGCTGGCTTTCCAGAACGATTGCCTGCGGGATTGCCTGGAGTGCGAGGGGCCGGCGGCCCCGCGCGTGGCGGCGCTCATCGAGCGGATGGTGACGGTGGCTCGCGGCGTCACGGCTCCGGTGGGCGATGCGTCCGGCGCGAATGGCGCGAGCGCGAACGGCTCCGGCGCCGACGTCTCGAGCACGCGCGGCGCTCCCTCGCTCGCGGAGCTGTATCCCGACCAGCCGATCTTCGCCGAGAGCGACGTGCAGCGCCTCCAGGTGCGCCTCGCGCGCGCGGAGAAGGATCGCGAGCGGCTGGAACGCGAGCTGCGGCGGCGGAGCATGGTGCAGCGGCTGTACGCGCTGGGGAAGAACATCGCCGGCGGACGCGGAAGAAGGGGAGGGGCATCGTGAGCGGCAACGGAGCACGCAATCTCATGGGGATCACCCAGAGCGCCTTCGACCCCGCCAGCCGCGTGCGCTTCATCCAGTACATGCCGCTCCTCGAGGAGGCCGGCTGGCGCGTCTCGCACCGCCCCAACCGTCCCGACCGCCAGTGGCGGAGCCGGCTCGCCAATCGCGTCGCGCGCGGCGTCCACTACCGCGCCGGTCGCGGGATGATGCACGTGAACCGCGTCCGCGACGTGATGGATGCCCGCGAGTACGATGCGGTGTTCCTCAACCGCGACCTGATGGCGAGCGAGCTGCGCTACGAGCGCGCCCTGCTGGCGCGCAATCCACGCGTGGTGTTCGACTTCGATGACGCCATCTTCCTGGGCGGCGAGAAGGGTGAGCGGCACGCTCGCTGGATGTGCGAGCATGCAGCCTGGGTCACGCCGGGGAACGCGTATCTCGCGGAGTGGACGCGGCAGTGGACCGACCGCGTCACGATCATCCCCACGGTGATCGATACCGATCGCTACGAGTGCAAGACCTGGAGCGACTCCGACTTCGCGCGCCCGATGCGCGTGGGGTGGACGGGCTCCGACAACTCGATCGGCATAACGCTCTTCCCCCACCTCGAGATGCTGGCGCGCTCGCAGAAGGAGCTCGGCTTCGAGCTCGTGGTCATCAGCAACACGAAGCCCGAGCTTCCGGTATCCGGCATGCTGTGGAGCTTCCATCCCTGGCGCGCGGAGGAGGAGGGGGCGCTGGGAAGAATGTTCGATGTCGGAATAATGCCGCTCGTGGACGATGCCTTCCAGCGTGGGAAGTGCGGCTTCAAGCTGCTGCAGTGCATGGCCGCCGGCCTCCCCACCATCGGT
>Ga0182741_1000718_pt1 | contig 47332 bp, 45 predicted proteins | sample eDN5th37CBELigOP_FD_128874 | JGI IMG/M metagenome (GOLD analysis project Ga0182741, IMG submission 128874) | Enriched Organic Plus compost microbial communities from Emeryville, California, USA - eDNA 5th pass 37_C BE-Lig OP (version 2) (version 2) ... | reverse complement strand
TCGATCATGTTGCCTGCAGCATTGAAGAGAAAATGGGTGAAGATCCTGCGGTAACCTTTGAAGAGGCGCTGCAACAGACCCATGCGGAATTCGGTATATTCGGATTTAGTGAACTGGAGGCAGCGATGGCTAAGTCACTTCGTGAGAAATATTTTTATCAAATATGTCTTGAATTCAAGCAGTGGATGGCTTTCCCCACCGTGTTGGTAGTAGGAGGTTTTGGGGTGGTATTATACCGGCTTTTTTTTATGATTGCCACGCCTTGGCTGTTGACAATTTCGGGTTTTGTCTATCTTGCTTTTCAGTGGGAGCAGCCGCATATAGTCTGTGGTTACAACGCAAGTACCGTAAGCTGATGGCCATGCAATTCGCTAATCAATTTATACTTCTACCGACCTTTCTCTTACAGATCGGGGGAGGGTGGTCAGCGATATCTGATCAATTCACCCTTCATCCGGAAGAAACCTGGATCTATGCGTGCCTTTTCGTATGCGTCATCCTGCTTTTCACATTCCTTTTTGCGGCGTTTTTCCGGATTACTTCGTATGCTATCCGAAAGTGCCGGGAGTTTGAACAGCATAAGCTCCTGTTTTAGCAGCTTCTTTGGTTGATTTTTCTTGCATTTTAGCGTAACTTTAGCTAAGTTTGGTCAGCTAACTCGTAACACTGAGTAAATGCATAAAACATGAATGCAAGCAAAATCAGAAAGGTACTTCCTTATACGTTAGAGATTTTACTCTTAGGAACAGCAGTGGTCTGTTTCATTGGCGAATGGATCGGGGCGTCGTCTTTTACGTCCTTTAGTGGCATGATGGTTTTTGGCATACTGGTAATTGCAATACTATTGATTTGGAAAAATAAGTATCTTGCGCTTTCGATAGCCATTTTATTGGGAGGTGCGAGTGCTTACTTTCTGTTAGCGTTACTTTCGGAGTTCCATGAATTTCCGGCGGAGAATCAGGAGAGGTGGCAAATGTTACTGATTGGGATTGCCATTTTCGGTTCATTGCTGGCAGCCTCGCTGATTATGCCCAAAAAATATTTTGCTAGATAGAGAAGCCTAATCTGCCAGATGCCTTTGGAGCATCGGCTAGAAAGCTGCCGTAGCTAACCGTGGTCGACGATGGCAATTAACGATATTAAAAATGTTAAGGCAGGCGCGGCGGTTGACTTAAAGGATAATAGATTGTGGAGCAAATTGTGGAGCAAAGAAGGGAATTTTGGGTATAGCAGGAAAAATGTATCTTTGCTTAAATTACGAGATGTTATGCAAATTCAGTTAGATATCGGCTTTGATCAATTAGTTAGTTTAGTTAAGAATCTTTCTCCCAAACAATGGAATCGGCTAAAAAAAGAAGTTGAGAAGAAAGATGTTGTTAGTAAAGGCCAGCAAGATATGGAGGCGTTTTTATTAAGTGCGCCAACACTGAATGAAGAACAACTTAATGCTATCCAAAAGGCAAGAGAAAGTATCAACCAATGGCGGAAAAAGTAGTCCTTGCAGATACAAACATTTTGATCGTGTAAATGATTTGCAATTGGTTTAGTTCAAATACGAGATCCTCTTTACGTTATTCACATCTGCCTCTCGAAACTTCAAAAATTCGGTTTGAGCAAATACTTATCATAAAACCGGAAGATATGACCGGCAGCCTCTTCGGCTGTGTCTACCAAACGATAAAGATTGAGGTCTTCAGGACTGATATTGCCTTCCTCAAGCATTCTGTTTTTTACCCAGTCGAAAAGTCCGCCCCAGTATGCTTCGCCGACGAGCACAATCGGAAACCGGGCGATTTTTCCGGTTTGGATCAACGTGATGGCTTCAAATAGTTCATCCATGGTGCCAAATCCACCGGGCAGAACAATGAACCCTTGGGAGTATTTCATAAACATGACTTTCCGCACAAAAAAATAGTTGAACTGCAGTAGCTTATCCCGATCTATATACGCATTGTGGAATTGTTCAAAGGGAAGTTCGATGTTGATGCCTACCGATTTCCCTCCCGCTTCATAAGCACCTTTGTTGGCGGCTTCCATGATACCCGGCCCGCCACCCGATACCACACCGTACCCTCGTTCGGTAAGCAGCCGTGCGATGTCTTCTGCCAGTTTATAATTTTTATGGTCCTGTGGCGTCCGGGCCGATCCAAACATCGATACACAGGGGCCTATCTTGGCCAGCTTCTCAAATCCATCTACAAATTCGGCCATGATTTTGAAAATCTGCCAGGAATCTTTCACTTTGATTTCCTGCCAGGTCTTGTTTTCAAAGGCCCGCATGATTTTATCTTCCCGTGTTCTTGCCATCGTCGGTAATTTTTTGATTTTCGCTAAAGTAGGATTTTTTGCGCAAAGGATGGAACACGGACGACGCGTTCAATCCGGCTTTCGGACTTCCAGCCTAAACAATTATCTTTGCGTCATGAACTTTTCTTCCAAGTTGCTGGAACAGGCGGTGATCGAGTTCGGACGCCTGCCGGGAGTGGGGCAGAAGACCGCCCTGCGCCTGGTGCTGCACCTGCTGAAACAACCCGAGACCGATGTCGTGCGGTTTACCGAAGCATTGAATCGCCTGAAACAGGAAATCCGGTACTGCACTACCTGCCACAATATCGCCGACCATACGATTTGCGAAATATGTGCGTCTCACAAGCGCGACAAAGGACTGATCTGCGTGGTTGAGGATACGCGCGATGTGATGGCCATTGAGAATACCAATCAATATCAGGGTGTATACCATGTGCTCGGCGGACTGATATCGCCCATGGATGGAGTGGGGCCGTCTGACCTCCAGATCGAGAGTTTGGTCAGCCGGTTAGCGGCCGGTGGGGTACACGAAATAATCCTCGCACTAAGTGCCACCATGGAAGGTGATACCACTATTTTTTACCTGTATAAGAAACTGAAAGATTTCGGTGTGCAGATCAGTACCATCGCCCGCGGCATAGCCTTTGGAGGTGAGCTTGAATATGTGGATGAAGTAACCCTTGGCCGGTCTATCGCTACCCGGGTACCCTATGAACGGAGCATTGCATAACAAGACGGTCATTATCACCGGAGCTTCTTCCGGTATCGGGTTGGCCTGTGCGGAAGCATTTGCGCGGCAGGGCGCGTCGCTGGTATTGGGGGCCAGGCGTTATGTCGACTTATGCGCCATCAGCCAATCCCTGGAGGTCAGGTATGGCATACGTGCAGTAGCCGTGCAGTGCGACGTGGCAAACGAAATGGATTGCCGGGCATTGGTGCAGCAAGCCGTCACCACGTTTGGTGGTGTAGACGTGTTGGTGAATAACGCGGGGGTCAGCATGCGTGCCCTGTTTGCCGATCTGGATCTGTCTGTATTGCGCAGGCTGATGGATGTCAATTTTTGGGGTACGGTGTACTGTACCAAGTACGCAATAGGTGAATTACTCCGCAGTAAGGGATCGGTGGTAGCCGTATCCTCCATTGCCGGTTACCGGGGCCTGCCGGGGCGCACGGGGTATTCAGCCTCTAAATTTGCCATTCATGGATTCATGGAATCCCTTCGCGTGGAAAATCTGAAAACCGGTCTCCATGTGATGCTGGCATGTCCGGGTTTCACCGCCTCCAATATCCGGCAGACAGCGTTGGATGCCGCAGGGAGTGCCCATGGAGAGACCAGCATGGATGAAGATAAGATGATGACAGCCGAAGAAGTTGCCGGGCGCATTGTGCAGGGGGTATTGCGCCGGAAGCGTGCGTTGGTAATGACCCGCCAGGGCAAACTGGCGGTACTGATGAACAAACTGCTGCCCGCCTGGGTAGACAAGCAGGTCTATAAGCTTTTTGCGAAAGAAAAAAATCCGTTGGTGAAGTAGAAATCAACTTCTACATTTTCCTCACGACGAAATACAGTCCGCCGGATACACCTAAAAGAACGATTGCGGTGCCCCACCAAAGAATATTGAACCCATAATTGTCGGCCACATGGGTCCCGACAAATGGCGAAAAGACATGTGCTGCCGAAAAAGCCAAAGCATTCAGCCCCATGTAAGCGCCCTGGTTTTGTTTTGAAGCACGTTTCACGGCCACGGAGGCCATGAAAGGCATGGCAAGAATTTCTGAAATACTCATCAGAAAAATAGCAGCATACAGAATCCAGTAGCCCGTAGGCATGGGCAGTAAGGCAAAGGAAACCGCACAAAGAGCCGTTCCCCAGAAAATACTGCTTGCATAGGTAAGGCGGCGTTCCGCAATATGCACCAGCAACATTTCGAAAACCACAACAACGAAACCACTGAACCCTAAAATAATACCCACCTGGCTTTCCGTAAGGCCGTGTCCTTTTTGATAAAAAAGAGGAAGTGTACTCAGCAGTTGAAAAAAGCAGATCGCATAGATGCAGCAGAGCAAACTGAACAGCAGGAAAACCCGGTCGCGGTAAGGCGATTGCGTAGGATCGGCGACAGTCTTAGCCGATTCAGCGGGCCGGGACTTAACATTCCCTTTCCGTTTGTAGAAAAACGAAACAAAGGTCAGGGTAGCAATGGAGGCGCCTAAGGCATTACCATAGAAGATCCAGTTGTAAGAAATCGAGGCCAGGAAGCCCCCCAGTGCAGGTCCAATGGAGAAACCGAGGTTGATGGCCATCCGGTTGAGCGAAAAAGCGCGTGTAATATTTTCAGGTTTGGCATAACGTGCTACCGAAACGGAATTGGCGGGTCGGAACGATTCCGTGGTTACGCTCAGGATGTAAATGATAGCTGCAAGGGACTCAACGGAAGTGAATAAAGGGATTACCGAAAACAGCGGAACAGATAGGAGCAGGCTCAGTGTCTGTACCCAGAAATTGCCGTAGCGGTCTGTTAACCATCCACCCAGCCACGAGCCTGTAACCGCACCTAATCCGAAACAGGCTAACACTACACCTACCTCCTTAATGGTGAAACCCAATGCCTGTGTCATATAAATACTCAGAAAAGGCAATACCATGGCCCCGGTGCGGTTAATCAGCATCACCAATGCCAACATCCAAGCAGATTTGGACAGCCCTCTGTACGAGTCAATATAGATGCGTAAAAGTTCTTTCATGTTTGGTAATAGAACGCGGATAACACAGATTTCACGGATTGCTACGGATTTATTTCAGATAGCCATTTGGATGCCACCTTATCCGTGTTCGATTGAGGAATACACCTGTTCGGAAATCTCGTACCGGCCCGCTGTTACCAACCTTTTCTTCCCCGTTGTCCGTTCAAACACATAATCAAGTCGGCCGAGGTTAATACCGGCAAATCCTACCTGATTGATGGTGGTCACTTGTCCATCGAGGTTGCGGATGTGCTCCGGTTCCGGCATAAAGGTATGGGTGTGCCCCCCAATGATGAGATCGATACAGCGGGTGTCGGCAGCCAATACCCGGTCAGAAACCTGATTGCCCGCATAGCGGTAACCCAAATGCGATAGGCAAATGACGAGGCTGCACTTGTAGTCATGCTTAAGCCGGGAAGCGAGGGTGTTTGCGATGGGAACAGGATCCACGTATTTCACATCGCGGCAATTGGTAGGGTCAACCAAGCCAGCCAGCTGGATCCCCAATCCAAATACGCCAATCCGAAGGTCCTGTTTCCTGAAAATAATATAGTCCCGTGTTTTTCCCTTCAAGGGTGTATTGCTGAAATCGTAATTGGCTGTGAGGAAAGGGAATTTGGCGTAAGGAAGCATCTTCGCTAAGCCTTCCAATCCGTTGTCAAATTCGTGGTTGCCAAAGGTGCTCGCATCGTAATGCAGCTTGCTCATCAGTTCCAATTCTACTTTCCCCCCAAAAAGGTTGAAATAGGGGGTGCCCTGTACGGTGTCACCTGCGTCGAGTAAGAGTACATTTCGCTGCTCGCTCCGGATGCGTTCCACCAGCGTCGCCCGGCGTGCCACGCCCCCCAAACCCTGATTGCGTGAACCATCCATTGGAAACGGATCAATGCGGCTGTGCACGTCGTTGGTATGCAGAATGGTCAATGAGACGTGATCTTCGTTGGCCAAAGCGGCAAACGGAACCCCGCCCAAGGTTGAGAGCATGGCAAGCGTGCCTGCTTGCTTCAGAAAAAGACGTCTATTGATTGTGGATAATTCTTCCATCGAGTTGCGTATTTATGTGTTTGCCTGCCTGCGTCTGTTCGCTAACATAGGTGATCAATGTTTCCCGGACTTTCTCTCCCAGGTTGATGCGGCTAACCGGATTACTCAATCCACGGGAATTATCACCTCCATTGGCAAGATAATCGTACGTAATCAGTTTGTAGGTGCGAGATCGCTCTACGGGCTTACCCGCAACCGTAATATCAGCAGCTTTCCCCTTATCGATTCTCATCCGCAGTCCCGAGACCGGCTGTCCACCCGTGGCCGCAATGAAACGAGCCAGTTGCAGGACGCTATCGCCCGAAAGCTCCAGCAGTACCAATTCGTTTTCGAAGGGCATGAGTTCGAAAAGATTACCCACGGTGATATTCCCTTTTTGCAATTCGATGCGTAAGCCGCCTTTCGTGCCAAAGGAAAAGACGGCGTCTGGATATCGCTTTTGCCCTTCGGCCAATAACGCGTCGGCAAAGAAGTTGCCGAGGCGTGTTTCAGGCACGCCGCTGGGTTTGGTTAAGGCTGTGTCGGCGTAGCCGATTACACGATTCATTTCCGCGTCCAGTTGTTGCTTGTACGGTTCATACAATCGTATAAAAGTAGGGTCGTCTGCCAGGGTGCTGTCAATCTGAAATTTGGTATAGGTAGCCTGTCCGTGCGGAGTAAAGTATTTATTGCACGACGTACTTTCTAAGCCAAGGGCTACGGCAAGCCATACAAGGTAACTTCTGGGGGTAAAATATTTCATGGTGTGGCGAAATTCCCTTGGCCGCAGCCAAGCGTAAGCAAAGGTAGCCAACCTGGGTTAAATTGTGAAGAAGTTTTTGTGACCTGAATACGAACCACGGGAGTTTTCCGCTAAATAGGAACAGGTCAGGTAATGGTCGTTAGTGTAGAATATAATTCATTATATTGGCATGTATTTTGAATATAATTCAAATATATGTTAATTTTGCAGAACAATGAACAAAATAGACTATAGCCTGGATCAGACTGATTACGCCATCCTGCGCTTAATGCAGGAAAATGCACGGATCAGCAATGCAGACATCGCCCGCGAGCTGGGAATGGCCCCATCAGCGATTCTGGAGCGGATAAAAAAGCTGGAACAACGGGAAGTGATCCTGCAATACCGGACGAAAATTAATCCCGTTGCTTTGGGCCAGACCATGCTTTCGTTCATTTTCATCCGCGCGGCAGACGGCATTGGATGTGTCACCACGGGGCAGGCATTAGCGGCGATCCCGGAGGTACAGGAAGTGCACGATATCGCAGGCGATGACGGTTATCTCGTGAAAGTACGCACGGCCGATTCAGCGGCATTGGTGGAGCTGATGCGTAACTCGTTTGCAAAGATACCGAGCATCATCTCTACCCGCACCACCATTGTGCTGGAAACCGTCAAAGAAGAACAGCAGTTGGTAATCCCCGAGCTGGAAGAGCAAGGACGGAAGGAATAACGAATACAGGTAGAAGGAATAAAAAATAAGGACGAAGACAACAATGACAAGGGAAACACAGGGCACGCATTTCAAATTGAAGGTGATTGTGGCTTTCGCCATGATCTATATCGTTTGGGGGTCGACGTTTTTTTTCATCCACAAAGCATTAGCGGGTTTTGGTCCCTTCTTGTTGGGAGCTATACGGTTCAGTACGGCCGGATTGCTCATGCTCGCTTGGTGTTACTTCAAAGGATACCGGATTTTCCATCGACCCACCATTCTTCACGCGGGGCTGATGGGGTTGTTGCTTCTGTATGTCGACAACGGCATTATCATTTGGGTTGAGCAGTTCATGCCCAGCGGCCTTGTTGCCATTATGTCAGCTTCGGCCGCTATTTGGTTCATTGTTTTGGATAAGCCCAACTGGAAAGCCAATTTTGGTAACCTGCCTGTGGTGATCGGCCTTTTCATGGGGTTTTTCGGTGTGGTCATGCTGTTCGGCGACCGTCTGGCACAGGCGCTGGATGCTTCCCAGCGGCAAACAAACTTCGTAGGTATGTCTCTCCTGCTGATCGGTGCCCTCGCATGGACTGCAGGTTCGCTGTATGCCAAGTATCGGGGGAAGTCCAGCGGTGGTGAAAAGGGGAGTGGCGTAGTAGGCACCGCATGGCAGATGTTCATTGCAGGAATGGTTTTCACCGTGACTGCGGCCGGCCGGGGCGAAGTTGCCCGTTTTCAGTTCGACGCGGTCCCGGCCTCGGCATGGTGGGCCATCGCTTACCTGATTGTTATGGGCTCTATTGTCGCTTACAGTTCCTATATCTGGCTCCTGCAGGTCCGGCGGGCAACGGAAGTAAGCACGCACACATACGTAAATCCGATTGTCGCCGTATTGTTGGGTGCCTGGTTTGCCCACGAAACGGTCACTTCTTCTCAGTTAACGGCACTATTGGTGATCCTGGGCAGTGTATTCCTGATCAATTGGGATACCTATAACCTATCGGCCCTGTTTACCAAACGTGGAAGCCGGTATGCGCGGCTTCGTGAACGCGTACGCACACAGGCCAGGATACGGACGGCGCTCCCTGCCTCTTCAGAATCGCGGCGTATGGGGAAGATGCCTCACTAAGTAATTGCCCACACGATCCTTGATTAATATGAAAGTTCGGTCGCATTTCATTAGGTGTGTACCCAATCTTATGTGGGGTCCCGTGTACTAAATCCGGAATATCCGCGTTTAAAAACTAAAAACTTAGTTATTAAACAGAATGAGAAAAACAGCAATAAGTTACAGCCATTGTATGTACGGGATATTGGGGATGGCCGCTCTGCTGGCCGGATGCCGGTCGCCCCAAATCAGTCGCCATTTTGAGCATAACAGGTATTTGCCGTTGTATGACAACGTGGTATACAACGATTCGGTTTCCCTGTTTTTCCCTTCTTTTGGAGACGTCGTCTACGAGCGGGATGCCCGGCGGCTTCGACGGCTGCTGCGCAATGTTCCGTTGGCTCCGGGCGATAGTCTTGTGCTATGGGGCAATACTGCGGCGCCGCCCTACTATTCGTTTGCGCTTACGGTGAATGAAGCGTGTAACGGCGAAATGCCTTCCATGGACCCAGCTTTCTTTTACCGAGATACCTGCGTGAGCGGCAAGTGGTTCAAGTTTATTGGACGTGCCGGTGGTGACAACGACCGTATTTCCGTGGATAAGGATTTAACAGACATCTGGGGCCGCATGGGGCTGGATTCCTTAACCGGCGATCGCTTTGGGTCACCTTTTACGATCACCGGCACTCCAACCAACAAGTTGTACGCCGTGCTGGACAATCTGCTGCAATTCCCGGTGTATACCGAACAGGAGCAATGGAACAAAACGCAATTGGTGCTCACTTATGCATCGTTCCTTGGAGATCATGAAGCCTATAGGCGGGAGCTGGCTGCACTAGAAGCCAGGATGGAGGTGGATTCGGCGGCATTGCGTACGTTGGAGACCGAGCCGAAGATCCGGGGTGACGACGCCCTGGCTTCCATTGTGGCCGAATCGCGTAACCGTCAGCTTGTGATGATTAATGAAAATCATTTTTATCCCACACATCGTTTGCTGGTTTACGACCTGTTGGACTCGTTGCGGGCCGCAGGTTTTCAGTACCTCGCGTTAGAGGCCCTTGATCCCCGGCAGGAGGAGACCGTGAACCGTACCCGGCAAGTCGACCTGCACACCGGATTTTATATCCAGGAGCAGCACTATGCGCGGATGGTCCGGAAAGCGCTTGAACTGGGGTTTACCCTGATAAGCTATGAAAATACCGATCCCGCAATCGACCGGGAAGTCGGGCAGGCAACCAACCTGTATGAAAAGACTTTTGCCAAAGACCCGCATGCCAAGGTACTCGTGCATGCCGGCATGTCGCATATTTTTGAATTGCCGGATTCCGATGGCAGGAAATGGATGGCGGCGCATTTCAGGGAGCGTTATGGGATTGACCCCCTGACAATCGACCAAAACGGTTTTAAGAACCTGCACAGCCTGGCAGAGGATACCTATCAATTGGTTCGTTCAGACCGTTTTGACAGCCATCGGCTGCGTTCGGTGGATTACCATGTAATCAATGGCCGATCGGTGGCAGCACCCGTTGGGCAAGAATACCTGGTTTACAAAAACCCACGCAGAGACAGCGTGCAGGTCTTGCTGTTTCTTACCGATAAGCCAGCAAACATTGCCGTGCCAACGGAAGTTCCCTATTTCACAACGGTCGTGCCCGGCAGATCGAAAACACGTATCCCCAAGGTGCCCGGCAAGCCGGTGCTGATGGTCGCATATGACCGTCAGGGGAACCGGGTAAATTAATGGGATCGTTCAGGTAACATAAAAAAAATAAAAAAATATTTTTATTTATTAACAGTGTTAAGTAATTTTGACACGTTAATTAATTGCTATGGGTATCAAGGAAAGAAAGGAACGGCACCGGGAAGATTTTAAGGCCAAGATTCTGCAAGCGGCGAAAAAGTTGTTTGTAACGGAAGGATATGAGGCTACCTCTATCCGGAAAATCGCTGCCGAAATCGAGTTCAGTCCGACGACGATCTATCTGTATTATAAAGATAAGACCGATATCGCCTATGCACTCCACCAGGAGGGATTTGGCTTGTTGCGTGAACGGTTTTCCACGCTCGCCTATGTAGATGATCCCTTTGAGCGATTGAAGGCGATGGGTAGGGGGTACATCCAATTTGCTGTGGATCACCCCGATTTTTACGAATTGATGTTCATCATGAAAGAACCGATGCAGTATTTGCAGGCGCATCATCCGGAAGAAGAGTGGCCGGAGGGCGAGCGGGTGTTTGACGCATTGATGCAGACGGTGGACGGGTGTAAGGCCCGCGGTTATTTCAGCAGCATGAACACCGAGGAAATGGCCATGCTTTCCTGGAGCGTGGTGCACGGGTTGTGTTCCTTGCACATCACCAGCCACTTCAAGCACATTGCTGAAAAATGCAGCGGGATTGAACTCGTTAAGCAGGATACGTTACTGGAAAATGTATTCAGCGCCTACTTGCAATTACTGGAAAGGCTCAAGTAATATTTTTGTTTATAAGTAAACACTGTTAAGAATGAGAACGGTATTAATACTATTATTGGGGCTTACCGTCGGGCAGGGAATGGCACAAGCGGTGTTGGATCGTTACGTTAACGAAGGGATGGAAAGCAACCTGGTGCTGAAACAGCGTCACGTATCGCTTCAAAAGGCCACGTATGCGTTGAAATCTGCCCGGAGCATGTATCTTCCCATCGTGGCCTTGCAAGCGGGGTATCAGACAGCCGATGGGGGACGGAATATACCCCTGCCGATAGGAGACATGCTTAATCCGGTATACCGTACACTTAACGAGCTGACGGGATCCGGCAATTTTCCTGAGATTGAAAACGAAACCATCAATTTCCTGCCGAAAAATTATTACGATGCGCACATCCGCACCACCATGCCGCTTATTAATACGGATATCGGCCATAACAAGCGTATCCACGAACAGCAATTGCAACTCAGCGAATTGGATGTGGATATCTACAAACGCGAGCTGATCAAGGAAATCAAGGTGGCCTATTTCAATTACCTCAGTGCGCTGCGGGCTACCGATATCTACCGGGCGGCGCTGGATCTGGCCCGGGAAGGGCAGCGTACCAACGAAAAACTGGTGGAGAACGGAAAAGGGCTGCCGGCCTACGTGCTCCGTTCGAACAGCGAGGTCGCCGAGTCTGAAGCCAAACTGAACGATGCCGAAATGAAGGCGCGGAATGCGCGGGCTTATTTCAACAGCCTGCTCAACCGCACGGAAGATGCTGCGGTCGATACCTCCTTTGATCATGAAGCCGCGCTCATGCGGGCGGCATCTATCGTGCATGGCGACAGCGATACCGGCGGTGAGCGGGAGGAACTGAAATCGTTGTCGACTGCCATCGATATCCGTTCAACAATGCTTAAAATGGATCGGCAGTTTGCCGTTCCGAAACTGAATGCGTTCCTCGACCTCGGATCGCAATCGGAGGGTTTCCACTTCAACGGGCAGACGCGGTATTATATGGCGGGGCTGCAATTGGAATTTCCGATTTTCAGTGGCAACCGAAATAAATACAAAATCCAGCAGTCGCGCCTCGATCTGCAGGATGCGCAGCTGCAGCTGGCGCACGCAAAACAACAGCTGCAGCTTTCCAGTTCGGTAGCCTACCATAACCTTCGGTCGGCCTGGAAAAATTATCAGTCGGCAAAAAGCCAACTGGACGCGGCGCAGGCTTATCGCCGGTTGATCACAAAGGGCTATCAGGCCGGATCGAACAGTTACATCGAGACCGTGGATGCGCGCAATCAATATACCTCGGCCAGCATGGCCGTATTGATCAACACCTATCAGGTGCTTTCCGCGGCGGCAAGCCTCGAACGCGAACAAGCAAGCTATCCCCTTACCCCCTAAAAATACAAGACAATGGACTTGAAATCATTTCCCTATCATTACATAGCCCTCGTACTCGGCCTCGGTGCCTGCGGGCACGACGGACAGCGTGCCGATGGGCTGGCCGACAGCAATGTGATCCCGGTGCGCATTCTCCAACTGGCCACCCAGGATACTGCACAGGCAATTGCAGCCACGGGCACATTCACGACCGATGACGAAACCGCACTGGCCTTTAAAAACGGTGGAATCATTCAGCAGATCCATGTGAAAGAGGGAGACGCCTTCCGGAAGGGGCAGTTGTTGGCGTCGTTGGAACCTACGGAAATCAACACTGCGGTCAGGCAGGCACAGCTCGGACTGGAAAAGGCCGAGCGTGACTACCAACGTGCCCGGCAGCTGTTTCTTGACAGTGTAGCCACCCAGGAGCAGATGGAAAATGCACAAACGGCGTTTGAAGCCGCCAAACAGGATGCAGAACGCGCGGCCTACAACTTAGGACATGCCCGCATCCATGCGGCATTCGACGGTTACGTGTTGCAGCGTCCGGCCAGCACGGGCCAGGTGGTTGGGCCGGGTACCCCGGTTTTGGTGGTGAGCAGTACGGGCCGCAATGGCTGGCTGCTTAAGGTTGGCGTGAGCGACCGGCAATGGTCGGCCATTCAATTGGGCGACAAGGCGGAAATAACCGCCGATGCAGCTCCCAATAAACGCTTTCAGGCGACAGTGTTCCGTAAATCCGAAGGCATCGATCCGCAGTCGGGAACGTTTACCGTTTACCTGAAATTAACAGGGAGCGAACTTCTCAACGTAGCTTCGGGCATGTTCGGTAAGGCGGAAATCCATTTGTCGGCTAAAAAAGGTGCGTGGTTTATTCCTTACGAAGCACTGCTGGATGGCGATGCAGGGACGGGTTACGTATTCGTTACCGACGACGGCCAAACAGCCCGACGGGTTCAGGTACAGGTGGGCGGGATACAGAAAGACCGTGTCGTGGTGACCGGCGGACTGGAAGATGCTACTTCGCTGATCGTATCGGGCAGCCCTTACCTCCGGGATGGTTCAAAAATAACGGTAAAATAGAAAGCCATGGACTTGATCAAATATCCGATTAAGAACTATCAGTTTACGCTCATCATGGTGCTGATGATCATCGCCATCGGCGTAAGCAGCATCCTCACCATGCCCCGGGCGGAAGACCCCGAGATGCAGCCCGCCAATTTTCCGGTGGTGGTGATTTATCCCGGTACGAATCCCAAGGACATGGAGCAACTGGTGGTCAAGCCCGTCGAATCACGGCTGTATGACCTGGATAACATCAAACGCATCCGGACTACGATCCTGAACGGTTTGGCGGTGCTGTTCGTGGAATATGAGCACGGCGTAGATTACGACAATAAATACCAGGAGCTGATCCGCGAGGTAAGCGCGTTGCGCCCTCAGTTGCCGGCCGAGCTGTACAGCATCGACGTGCAGCAGATTGACCCGACGGGTGTCAACGTGCTGCAAGTGGCACTGATTTCTGAAAATGCATCGCGCAAAGTGATGAAAGAGGTGTCCGACGATCTCAAGGAAGAGCTGGAGAAGGTAAAGGCATTGAAGGAAGTCAAGGTGAGCGGCCTGACGGATCAGCTGGTCCGTGTGGATGTTGAGCCCGCCCGCCTGGCGCAATTGGGGATTCCGCTCAACCAGGTGATGCAAGCCATCCAGAGCGAAGGGGCGAATATTCCCGGTGGCAGCGTGCTGGCGGGTGGAAAGGTGTTCAGTATCAAAACCAGTGGCAACTACCAAAGCGTTGAAAGTATCCGGAATACCATTGTATCAAGCGCGCAGGGAAAAAACATCCTGCTGCGGGACATCGCCGATGTATACACCGATTTTGCGCCGGAAACACACATTACCCGTTTGAACGGATACCGTGCCGTATTTGTCAATGCGGCACAAAAAGCCGGCGAGAACATCAGCCGTACACAGGAGGCTTACCGGCAGGTATTGGACCAATTCAGGGAACGCCTGCCGGAAAACATCGATATGGTGCTGCATTTTGATCAGGGCGAAAATGTAAATAAGCGGCTGAGTGGCCTGGGGGTCGACTTCTTGATCGCGGTAACCCTGGTCCTTATTACCCTGCTGCCGTTGGGCACACGGGCATCGCTGGTCGTGATGATCGCCGTGCCCTTATCGTTGGCGATGGGTGTGATCGTACTCAATGTGTTTGGCTATTCGTTGAACCAGTTGAGTATCGTCGGGTTTGTGGTTGCCCTGGGGCTGGTCGTGGACGACAGCATTGTCGTCGTCGAAAATATCGAACGGTGGATGCGGGAGGGGTTTTCGCGCGTGGAAGCCGCCATCAAGGGCACCCACCAGATCGCGCTGGCCGTGGTAGGGTGTACGGCTACGCTGGCCATCGCCTTCATGCCGCTCATGTTTATGCCGGAGCAGGCGGGCGACTTCATCCGCAGTCTGCCCATGTCGGTCATCGGATCCGTACTCGCATCCATGCTCGTAGCCCTGCTGGTGGTGCCTTTTCTTTCCAGCCGCCTGCTGAAACCCCACGAAAACCCCGAGGGGAATGCCGTACTGCGCTGGCTGCAGCGGACGATACACCGCACGTATTCCGTATTGCTCGACCGGGCATTGAAGCGCCCCTGGCATACCGTGGTGATTGCCGTGTTGATCTTTGTGGGCGCTTTGGCCCTTATTCCCGTTATCGGCTTTAGCTTGTTTCCCGCATCGGAAAAACCGCAGTTCCTGATCCGGATCAGCGCACCGCTGCAAGCGAATATCTACACAACGGACAGCATTACGCGTCAGATCGAAAGACAGCTGGATTCATTGCCGGAAGTGCAGTACTTTGCATCCAACGTGGGCAAAGGCAATCCACGGATTTACTACAATGTAGAGCAAGCCAATGAACGGGCTGATTTTGCCGAGATCTTCGTGCAATTGCAGCCGGAAACTCCATCGAGGGACAAAGAGGCGCTGATCGAACGACTCCGGCAACGCTGGACACCCTATTTGGGCGCTAAGGTGGAAGTGAAGAATTTCGAGCAGGGGGTTCCGGTTATTTCCCCGGTGGAAGTACGGCTTTTTGGGGATAACCTGGATACATTGAAGCAACTTGCTTACCGGGTGGAGCAGATGATGGAGCAAACGCCCGGGGCACTGTATGTGAATAATCCGGTACGCAACGATAAGACGGATATCCAGGTAGACATACAGCGCGACAAAGCGTTGGCGCTGGGGGTGCCGAGTGCCAACATCGACCGGACGGTCCGCATGGTACTGGCCGGCGTTGACGTGACTACCTATACAGACCCCGCATCAGACGATGACGATTACCTCGTGCGGCTCAGCGTACCCAGGGCGGCGTATCCCGATCTGTCGGTATTTGACGCCATTTACGTTGACAACGTACAGGGAACCGCGATACCTTTCAGTCAACTCGCTGCATTAAAATTGGTCCCTTCACCACCCGCCATCTACCACTTCAACCGCGACCGTACGGTTTCGGTCAATTGCTTCGTCGATGCCGGGTATACCAACGACGAGGTGATACAAGACGTTGCGAGTCAAATGGATGCCATGAAGCTGCCCGTAGGCTACCACTACGAGATGGGGGGAGAGGTAGAAAGCCGGGAACAGTCGTTCGGCGGCTTCGGTACCGTGATACTCGTTACGGTGTTTTTGTTCATAGCCGTGCTAGTGCTTGAATTCAAGACGTTAAAAAGTACCCTGATTGTGCTTTCGGTCATTCCGCTGGGTATTGTGGGGGCGGCACTGGCGCTCTTGGTCACAGGCAATACACTATCGTTCGTTGCCACCATCGGGCTGGTGGCACTGGCGGGGATCGAGGTGAAAAACACGATCCTATTGGTCGATTTTACGAATCAGTTACGCCGGGAGGGTATGGAACTCAATGAAGCGATTGAAAAAGCGGGGGAGATGCGTTTTCTACCCATTATCCTCACGTCGTTGACCGCAATAGGTGGATTACTGCCCATTGCTTGGTCAAGCAATCCACTCATTTCACCCCTCGCGGTGGTAATGATCGGTGGACTGATCAGTTCGACCCTGTTATCACGTGTGGTTACACCGGTCGTTTACAAATTGATGCCACCGAAGATCGACATGAAAACAGATTAACTGTTTTCGTTACCTTGGCCGTTATCTATCTTGGACTTGCCCGTACGGACACCACCCGCATTGGGCAGGCCCTGGTGACGTTTTAGGGTTCGCATGTCCTTGAATGTTTTATCGGACGTTGGGTGGCCCATTTCTGCATTACGGTTTTTCTCAGGTGTTTCAGCGATGCTCTTTCTTTTCATGACGTCTCTGTTTATAGCTTTACACTTCACTATAATAACAGTAGAATGCCTCAATTGTTCGCCTTTGGAAGCAACATTAGTTATAGACCTGAACGTGCCGGTCGCATCTACAGCTCTTTGTTCTCGTCGGTTCCGGTTTCATTTTTCGCTTTCCGTTCTTTGGCTTCCAGTATATCACGTAGGTTCCATCGCTTCAGGAGGATTTTTGTAGAATACCGTTTGAGGTGATATTTCTCGGGTTCGCCGATGAGAAATCCGAACGCATTCATCGATGGTATGGCATCGAAAATAACTTTAATCGTAGCGGTAAGCGGAAGTGCCAGGATCAATCCGGCGAGGCCAAAGAGCATACCGCCCAATAAGATGGAAATAATGGCCATGAGCGGGTTGATGCTGACTTTGCTGCCCACAATATTGGGGGTGATTACGTTGCCTTCCAGGAATTGGACCACCTGGAACCATGCGATGACCCCCACGGCATACCAGGCACTGTCTTTGGTGGCCAGCGCAAATAACGCCGGAAGTATGGAGCCGATGGCAATTCCTATGTAGGGCAATAACATAAGCAGTGATGCCAGGGTTCCGAAAAACCAGGCATATTGGATGCCCATAATCCACAACCCCACGGTGTTAAGTATGGCCACAATACCCATTACGGTAACCAATCCCAACAGGTAACTCTGTACCACGGTATAAATTTTGTTCAGGGTGGTATGTACTACATCCTGAGGCGTAGAACGGAACGCCCGGAAGAAAAATTCACGGAAGAAAACCCGGTAGTAAAGTAAAAAAAAGGAGAACAGCGGCACCAAAACTGCGCCGGCCAAAATGTTGCCCAGCGAGCCGAATGCAGCGGTCACATACGACGCCGCATTGGACAATATCTGGTTGGCCTGTCCTCTCAGCCGCTCAACAACGTCGGTCGGTTCCAGCCCGAAACGCTCCTGCAGCCATTGCTGGATGGTGTCAAAAATGGATAGAAATTTGGTCTGGATTTCTGCACCATCACGGCCGATGACGATTACTTGATGGATGATAAACCAGATGAGGCCGGAAAGGATGGCGATGGCCAGGATAACCGCTAACAGCGCGGAAAAGGCTTTCCCCAACCGGAGCCGTTCCAACGTCCCCGCCACCGGATAAAGCGAAATGGCAATGAGGATCGAAAACATCAGGGGCAGCAGTACGCCTTGCAGTACATACATCAACGCAATGATGAGCGCCAGCGAAATCAAACTTGCAGCCAATTCCAATACATAAGGCCGTTTGGTAGGAGTTTCTTGCATACGATTCAGATAAAGCCGTTTTTGTAATTTTCCCTCTTTCAAAGATAGTGAAATAAATGGACAACACTAGTTGTAAGAGGTTTGAGAATGGAACAAAAAAATAATTGGAATGTTTTAAATTTTTCTAGCTGATTGCCAGTAATTTATGAATTTGTTGGTTTTTCGGGCAGGTGCTTTCTGCCCCAACAGCGTATTGCGTCAAAAAAACCGTATAAAAAACGGAATACCATGGTAGACCTCTTTCGCAAATATTTGCAAAACAACATAAGTCGGACGGAACTGCAGGAGCTGATGGATTACGTAAGCCAACCAGACAACCGGGCTGAAATGATCGCGTTAATCCGCTCCGCGCTGACCGGCGACCGTATTTCTCCCGATCAGGCTGAGCAACTTCATCAGCTATTGGATGGCTTGGATAGCCATGTGTTAAACCGGGTGAAGGCAATGGCCGAGGGTGCTGAACGTAAGGTTTGGATAAAACGGAGGAGGGTAGCTTACCTGCGGGTTGCCGCCGTGCTGGCGGTGGCACTGTCGGTCGGTGCAGCCTTTTATCTGTATCGTCATGAAACCGCTGACAACACCGTGCAGATACCGCAATTGGCGGATATCCAGCCGGGTGGGAACCGCGCCATTCTGGTGGTAGAAGGTGGGGAAACAATCGTGTTGGACAGCACCCAGCTGGGAGTAAAAGTAGAACCGGGTGTGATACGTTATGAGGGCGGTGCATTGGTGACCCAGGTTAGCGAAGGCGAAGCGGGTATCCAATACGCAACATTGACGACACCCCGGGGTGGGCAGTACCAGGTAACGCTTCCGGATGGCTCCAACGTATGGCTGAATGCGGCTTCCTCACTGCGTTATCCGGTCCGGTTTACCGGCGATACCCGCGAAGTGGAACTGGAAGGTGAAGGTTATTTTGAAGTAGCCGCCAACAAGCATCAACCTTTTATCGTAAAAAGTAAGCAACAGGCAGTGGAGGTATTGGGTACCAAATTCAATATCAATGTTTATGAAAATGAAGGTGCACCGGCTACCACGCTATTGGAAGGTGCCGTACGCTTGGTCCAAGCGAGTGATCGGAATAACCGGCGCGAACTGCAGCCGGGGCAGCAAGCAGTAATCCGGGATGGCCGTATTCAGGTAAAGCCGGTAAATGTATCCTATTACACAAGTTGGAAAGACGGAAAATTTACGTTTGACCGCATCGGACTGTCGGTTGTACTGCGGCAGATAGAAAGATGGTATGACGTGGAATTTGAATACGATAAAGCCATTCCGGAGGTTCCGTTATGGGGTACGCTTTCGCGGAATGTCTTGTTGTCTGAATTGTTGCAAGCGTTAGAAATAAATACAGGATATCAATTTAAACGAGAAGGGAGGAAGGTCATTATGAGTCAATAAGTACGCATAAAGGCCCATTTAAAAAGAAGCCGGATCCCGACAGCCATCGGAATCCGGTGAAAAAAGCAGGGCCTGATAAGATGGTGTTCTAAATCCAAATTTATAAACCCAGCATACAAACTTAGTGAAATAGCCTGAAGTATCAAATGTACATCGGCTGTGCCTACTGCGTGCGTATGCGAAATGCATAACGTATCAATGAAATATAATAAACCGATTAAGTATTTCTTGGTTATGAAGTTAACCTTTCTACTGCTGCTGGCCGGTGTGCTCAATGTGTCGGCCAATGTATATGCGCAGCGTATCAGTCTGACGGTGAAGAAAGCTTCATTCGAATCCGTGCTGATGGATATCCAGCGGCAAAGCGGATACAATTTTTTGTTCAAGGCTGAGTATTTCGACCAGGCGAGACCGGTGACCCTATCGGTGAAGAACAAGGACATCTCCGAGGTGCTTCTGGCACTGATGGCATCGCAGCCGTTTGACTACCAGATAAACGGAAATATCATTACGCTGTTGCCGAAGGCAAAAATCAACTTGCCCAGCGAAGCGCCAAAGCGATCCCAACAGGAAGTGACCGGTAGGATCACCGATTCGTTGGGAAACCCGCTAGCCGGTGTTTCCATTTCAGTCAAAGAGACCAAACTCGGCGTAACCACAGACGCCGATGGCCGCTTCCGCCTGGCTGCCAAACCGGGGGATATCCTGGTGTGCAGCAACGTCGGCTACATACCGCAGGAAGTGCAGGTCGATGCCTCCCTGGTTGTCTCGGTTGTCCTGAAGGAAGAGAAGGCAAACTTGGATGAAGTGGTGGTCGTTGCGTACGGAACCCAACGCAAAGAGAGCGTTATCGGGGCAATCACCACGATTACACCCGGTAAATTAGATCAGCCGGTTTCCAAGGTCAGCAGCAGCCTTGCGGGTCAGCTGGCGGGTATCGTCGCGATCCAATCTTCCGGAGAACCGGGAACGGGCGCCCAGTTCTGGATCCGGGGTGTCAGTACCTTTGGCGCCAACAGCACTCCCTTGATTTTGGTCGATGGCATCGAACGGCCGCTGGATTTGGTCGACCCGGAAGACATTGAGTCTTTCTCGATCCTCAAGGATGCGACGGCTACTGCCGTATACGGAGTCAGGGGTGCCAACGGCATTGTATTGGTAACCACCAAAAGAGGTAAGGACAAGGATAAGCCGACCATCAATGCACGGTACGAACGGGGCTACCTAGAACCTACGCGGATGGTAAAAATGGCCAATGCCGAACAATGGATGGATTATTATAACGACATCAGTTTTGAAGGGACGCAGAATGTACCGTTTCCGGACCACGTGAAACAGCTATACCTGACCGGTGCAGACCCGGATTTATATCCCAATGTGGACTGGATGGATGCCATCTTTAAACCGGGTACGACCAATCAACGCGTGAACCTGAATGTAACGGGCGGCGGGCGTGTTGCGCGGTATTATGTCTCGGGTTCCCATTTAAGGGAGAATGGCATTTTTGAACCGGTGGTTACACCAAATTACAATCCGGAATTTAACTACCAGCGTTTCAATTTCCGGTCTAACCTGGATATTAACCTTACTTCGTCGACAGTATTGAGCCTGAACCTATCCAATCAATACGAACGCAGGAACCGATTGGGGGTCGATATGGATGTCATGTACCGCATATTGACGTCAACACCGCCCATATCCATTCCGTTGGAGTATTCAGACGGTACACATGCCATGCCGTTGGTGGGCAATAATCCGTATTATTCACTGAACAGTACCGGATATTCGGAAGATTTCTGGAATACATCCCAATCCCTCATCAGTGTGACGCAAGATTTTTCGGAGCTGGTTACGCCGGGCCTGCAGGCAAATGTCAAATTTTCCTGGGATGCCGTAAATGCCGCCACACTGGATAAACGAAAAAGTCCGGCAACCTTTTATGCAACCGGCCGGGACGAAGCGGGCAACCTGATTTTTCATCAGAATACCGATGGGAGCGATTACCTGAGTTTGGCGAGATCCAACCGGGGCAATCGAACCATCAACCTGGAAGCGTCTACAACGTATAACCGGAATTTTGCGGACCGCCATCGCGTGGGTGGACTTATTTTGTTCTCCATGAGGGAACACACCGACAACTTTCCAGGAGACTTCATCGCGGCCTTCCCTTACCGGAATATCGGCATCGCCTCACGGGTTACCTATTCTTTTTTGGACCGGTACTTTATCGAGGGCAACTTCGGGTATAATGGATCCGAAAACTTTGCTCCCGGTAAACGGTTCGGCCTGTTCCCGTCGCTTGCACTCGGTTATATCCTCACGAATGAGCCTTTCTTTAAAGACCTGACATCAACGATCAGCCTGTTAAAAGTACGCGGATCAATCGGGGAAATCGGGAATGACCAGATCGGCGGAAACAGGCGGTTTGCTTACAATTCCGAAATGAAATCCGCTACCGGATACCGGTTCGGCAGTACGGGGCAGCGTGACTTAGGCGGCATTGCTACCGGCCATCCCGGTAACCCGAATGTCTCCTGGGAAAGCGCAATCAAGCGGAACGCAGGACTTGAACTGGGGCTTTTCAATAACCTGATGATTATTGCCGACTACTTCTGGGAAAACCGGGAAGGAATTTATATCCTGCAGGAAAGTGTCCCCTCGATCGTCGGAATCAACGTTCCCCAGTACGTGAATTTAGGCCGGATGGAGAACAAAGGAGTAGATGCTTCGTTGGAATATAGCCGGTCATTCGGCGAACTGCACGTTCAGGCCAGAGGTAACTTTACCTACAACCGGAACAAGGTCCTCTATAACGACAAGCCGACACCGATCTGGCCCTACCAGTCATTTGAAAACAAGCGGCTCAACCAAGTGTCAGGTCTGATCGCGATGGGGCTCTTCGAGTCGGAAGAAGACATCGCAAACCATCCCAAGCAGATGTTCGGGGAAGTAAAGCCCGGCGATATCAAATATAAGGACATCAATGGAGACGGCGAGGTGAACGTTTTCGACTACGTTGGAATCGGCTATTCACCCATTCCGGAGCTGAACTACGGATTCGGTGTGAGCACCGCTTACAAGGGCATAGATCTGTCGCTGTTTTTCCACGGCGTAGGCAATGTGAGCCGCATGATCGGTGGAACAGCTATTACGGGACCAAATTCGAATATCCTGGTTGAGGGCCAGATTTATGCAGATGTGGCGGAAAAAAGGTGGCGCCCCAACAATCCCGATCCCAATGCGGAATACGCCCGGCTATCCTTGGCCTACAATGAAAATAACGGCCAGTCATCTACGTTTTACATGCGCGACATGACTTTTTTACGGCTCAAGAATGCAGAGCTCGGCTACACCTTCCCCTCACATTGGTATAAACAAGCGGGTTTCTCATCGGTAAGGCTTTACATGCAGGGAGTTAACTTGTTTACCTTCAGTAAATTCAAGTTGTGGGATCCGGAATTGAGTACGGGCGACGGAAGGTCGTACCCGCAAATGAAGGTCTTCAACCTGGGTGTTAATGTTGTATTATAAGGATAAAGTATATCATGAACAAAATATCAAATTACCTCATATTACTGCCGTTCATCTTTTTTCTTGCCGCCTGCGAGAAATACCTGGACGTAGAACTGCAGAATCAGCTTACCCTGGAAGAAGTGTTCAGCAAACGGCACACAACCGAGTCGTACCTGGCCCATGTGTACAGTTTTCTTCCGCAGGAGAACCTAATCTTTGGCAATGACGGCGACTTGCCGGGTAGGAGTGACGAGGCATTGTATTCCTGGCTATCCGGCGTTCCCTGGCTGAATATGAACGCCGGCGCACAAACGCCTGCTACCGGCAATTATCAAACGTGGGAACATAATTATCAGGCTATTAAGCAGGCTACGGTCTTCATCAACAACGTTGATATGTGCTTGGAGATCAACGAGCAACAACGAGCTGTGATGAAGGCAGAGGCGCGCTTTCTCCGTGCCTACTACTATTTTTTACTGGTCCGTAAATACGGTCCGGTGTTTATCTGGGGGGATCAGGACAGCGATATCACCATCCGGAACGAAGAGATAGACCGGCATCCGCTGGACGTAAACATCGATTTTATTGCGTCTGAATACGATCGGGCGGCGGCTGTCTTGCCCGAAACGATAACCGAAGCGGCTTGGCAGGGTAGGGTGACCAAAGGGACAGCATTGGCAGCCAAATCCGAACTGCTGCTTTACATGGCGAGACCCCTGTTCAATGGAGCGGCCATTTACCGGGGGTTGAAGAATCACCAGGGTGAGTTCCTGTTCCCTCAAACCACAGATCCGAATAAGTGGCAGCAAGCGGCAGATGCGGCAAAAGCGGTCATCGACCTCAATCGGTATGCACTGTACCGGAATACATCAGAAGCAGATCCCTTCCGAAGGGCGATCAAATCCTACATGGGGGTGTATTTTGAGTTTTGGAACGAAGAAATCATCTGGGGCAGGTGGGATGCTGACCCATTTCAGTTCGTTTCCCGTACCTTGCCCCCGCAGGTGGTCAGGACGGGTTTTGGCGGGTATGCACCCTCGCTGAAATTGGTGGATACCTATCCGATGGCAGCATCCGGGAGATTTCCGATTACCGGATACAACAACGGTAATCCCGTCATTGATCCTGCGTCCGGTTATTCAGAAAATGGCTTTGTGGAAGATTTTGTCCATCCCCTTGACAATTGGGCCCCCATCAAGGCACACCGGAGTACGGTGGGCCGGGACGCCCGTTTTTATGCGTCGGTACTGGCAAACGGCTTTTGGTATATAAATACCTACCACGGCCAGAAACTGGTTACTTTTCAGGTCGGCGGAACATCTCCTTACACCCAATCCGGAGACTGCGTAAAGTCCGGATACCTGTGGCGCCGGATGAGCGACCCCTCCAATGATACGGAACAGGGGCAGTGGGGGCAGTTCAGCTGGCCATATTACCGGCTAGCGGAGATTTACCTGAACTATGCCGAAGCATGCAACGAAAAACCAGCCCGCGACGAAACGGAAGCGTTCAGGTACCTGAACCTGATCCGGGAACGAAGCGGCCTGAATAAGCTGGAGGAGGCGTACCCTGAGGTGATCGGAAACCAGCAGCTGTTGCGTGAGCTCATCCGTAAAGAACGGATGGTAGAATTGGCTTTTGAGGGACATCGCTACTACGATATCCGTACGTGGATGATTGCCGAACAGGAATTTAACGGGCCTTACTATACGAGGAACCTGCTGGCTAACCGTTTTGAGGATGCTTGGTCGCGCACTTCACAGGTGTTCCCCGGAAACATGGTGTTCCAGCCCCGGCATTACCTGTTTCCGATCCATCAAAGCCAATTGGCGGAAATGCCCAACATAACTCAGAATTACGGATGGTAATCGGCTCTTACTCTAAAAATGCATAAAGATGAAAACAATAAGTTGTAGCTATTTTCAATGGATTTTCTTGCTGTTTTTCTTCACATGGGGATGTGAGGAAAACAGGTGGAATGACATGGAGCCGGATCAGGTATACCTGGCTAATCCGGGCTTGCAGGAAGTAAACGTGTATAATTGGGGCACAGATTCCATCAACGTTTATGTGATAAAAAGCGGCATCGGCCAGCAAAACGCGCAGTTAAAGATCGAAGTGGATCCTACCTTGCTGCATAAGTACAACCGCACATTGAGCGAGCCCTATGAATTGCTGGGCGATCAGGTTTATTCGTTGGTCAGCACAACGGTTAAGATGAACGCCGATGACTACCGGGCTTCTTTTTCATTTCTACTGAACACCGAAGCACTTGCTACAGCTTTGGCAGGAGGCAAGAAGCTGGCCCTGCCCTGCCGGGTATATGTGGTCGGTGCCTCCATCGAAAAGGCAGACGAACCCGTTATGGAAGCGTTGCTTGTGCCCAATCTGAAGGAACCGTACATCCGATTCGACTTCCCGGGAATCCAGGAAAATACGGTACAGGTAAAAGCGGACCAGGCAGATGGATTTTGGATTTACTCCAAGGTAAGCACAAATTACACAACCCCTAATCAGTTACCTTTTGAAGTGGTTGTAGATGAGGATTTTGTCCATCAATACAACGAAGAAAATGGAACAAATCTCGTACCTATGCCCGCGTCGGCCGTAGATATGAGCAGTACAGACTGGTTTATTCCCGCAAAAGGTACCGTTAGACAGATTGCCTGCAAGTTGCTGGCAAATCGGTTGGTAAAACCCGATGGATCGCCCGCGTACGGCGAATATTGGATGCCGTTGCGCCTTGCATCGGTGGCAGCAAACAAGATAAACCCAAATGCTGAGATCCAGATTTTCAGGATTGAATATACAGAAAACTGATCTTCGGACACAAAACGACAACCGTTATGAAATTGAATAATCGATATATGTTTGGATGGATATGTGCCTGGGGTGTTTTGTTGACTGCGCTATCCTGCCAAAAGGAAGAAAAACAATGGCCTGTGGATAACGATCCGGTCATTCTTGAACTCAGCCCCGAAGTGGCGTCAGTTGGTGACGTGCTGACCATCAAAGGGGATCGTTTCTCGGAAGTCCTATCGGATATCGAGGTCCACTTCGATACCGCGTCAGCTACCGTTGTATCGGCCGGGTTAAAAGAACTGCAGGTGATGGTACCGCAGATCGAAGCCGTCACTGCTGATGTGATGGTAACCGTCAAAGGACTCCCGTCAACCGTCAGGACGGTAGTACTGGCACATCAACCGGTGATTACGGAATTTGTGCCGGAAACGATCCGGGCAGGTCAGCAACTGGTGATCAGGGGATACTATTTTTCGCCGGTGGCCGCAAACAACCTGGTAAAAATCGGAGGCATTCCGGTTGACGTTGTTTCCGCAACTCCCGCCGAGCTGACCGTTATCGTACCCCAGCGCGTCGAAAGTCCGGCAGAAGTGGTGGTCTCCGTAGCGGGCAAGACTGCTGAACCCATAACCGTCGATATCCTGCCGGGTGCATGGATAGAAGCCTTCGATCGCCCGGATGTTGCGCTGACCGACGCATCCGTAATCCCCAGCCCCATTGGTGCAGGCTGGCAAATCATGGAGGGAAACTTCGGAATCCGGAATGAAAAGCTCTTCGGGGAGGCCCATTGGACCAATGCACACATGCTTTATCGGGACCAATGGCTCGATCTGCAGGTTGGAAATGGAAATTCTTTCAAACTCGGTTGCGACATCCGGGTGTCCGAAGGAGGAGCTTTACCGGGGGTAATATTCAATGTGCAATCCGACGGGAAACGGTTCTACCTGGTGCGCCTGCTTGACAATGGGATCCAGTTTTTGAAGACCGGTGCAGGTGGGCCCGAAGACTGGATTATGGTGGTTTCGGCAGTTGATCTGCCGGGCTTTTCCGTAGGTAATACCTACCGGGTTGAAATATCTTCCGCAACACCGGGGGAGATCGGTGTGAAGCTGACCAACCTGGATTCAGGGGATGCCTTGCTTAACGCCACCGTACCCGATGACAACCCGTATGTCGGCGGATCGGTAGGTTTCTACTATTACCGGATGAGCAATGCGGAAATTTCATTCGATAACCTTTCTGTGGAACTGAATTAATAAGCCGATGAGACGTTTTGTTATTGCCATTCTTTTTCTTTTTCCATCTTTTACGATCGTGCGGGGCCAGTCGGCCCCGCCTATTATTCCGATTCCTGTTCAGGTTGAGGATCGGCATGCGTCGTATGAAATCAGTCCCAATACGGCAATTGTCATTGCCGACGGATCCCTCCGGGAATTGGCGTCCCGGCTCTCGTCCGGAATCGCCCAGGCAACGGGAATTTCCGTTCCGGTACAAATCAATGGATCGACAGCAGGAGCCATCGTGCTGGCATTGAACGGGAAGAAAGCGGATACGTTGGGCGAAGAAGGCTACGACATGGTCATGGAGCACGATGGGGTGCGGATTTCGGCGAATGCGTTACCGGGCCTCTTTTACGGAATCCAGTCTTTTCTCCAATTGATCCCGAATGCGGTAGACAAAACCCGCGAAACGGTGCCTGTTCCCTGTTACCAGGTACGGGATTACCCCCGGTTTGCCTGGCGTGGCCTGATGCTGGATGTCAGCCGGCATTTCTTTTCAAAGCAATTTGTGCTGAAATACCTCGACGAGATGGCCAAGCACAAGCTGAATGTGTTTCATTGGCACCTGACGGATGATAACGGCTGGCGGATCGAGATCAAAGGCCTGCCCCAACTTACCGATATCGGGGCTTGGCGCGTCAAACGCACGGGAACCTGGGCTTCGCTGGCCCCGCAGCCGGGCGAGCCGGCGACGTACGGCGGCTATTACACGCAGGAGGACATCAAAGAAATCGTACAGTATGCCAAAGACCGGTTCATCAGGGTCATTCCTGAAGTCGATGTGCCCGGGCACAGCCTCGCCCTGATCGCTTCGTTGCCTCATCTTTCCTGCAGCGGGGAAACCTATAGCGTGGGGAACGGCGCAGGCATGGAAAATGTGCACAATGTCCTGTGCGCAGCAAACGATTCGGTATATACGGTGTTGGACCTTATCTTCTCGCAGATTGCGGAACTATTCCCCGATGCCTATATCCACACCGGAGGCGACGAAGTAAACTATACGTTTTGGAACGCACATGCTGCCTGCAAAGCGCTGATGGAAGAAAAGCGGCTGGCGAACGCCGAAAGCCTGCAGGGGTATTTTTTTAAGCGCATGCAGGATAACGTGCGGGCTAAGGGTAAGCACACGGCCTGTTGGTATAGCAGTTACCTGGAAGAACCGGGCTTGCTGGATAAAGAAACGGTGGTCTATGCCTGGACCAGCCACGAGGAAGGTGCCAAATTATCCCGGCAGGGGTATCAGGTGGTAATGACACCTTCCCGCGAAACCTATCTGGATTTTGCACAGGGCGTGTTTTCGTCGGAACCGGTGAACGTGATTCCAGCCATTGTCCGGTTAAAACATTGTTACGACTTCACGGTGGTTCCGGAGGGAGGAGACGAAGCGTTCATCCTGGGTGGCCAGGGTAACCTGTGGACGGAAAGCGTACCCACCGAAAGGCATGTCGAATACATGACGTGGCCAAGGGCGCTGGCCCTTTCGGAAGCGTTCTGGTCGCCCGCAGCACGCAAAAACTGGGAGGACTTCTTCCATCGGGTGGAAAACCGGATGGTGTATTTTGACCGGGCGGATATAAACTACGCCAAAAGCATGTACAACCCCATTATAGCGGGCATGAAGGATGAAAACGGGAAATGGCAGGTAAAATTGGACAGTGAAGCGCCGGGAACAAGTATATATTATACCTTTGATGGCACCAATGTGGATCACCATTCTGCCCGTTACGAGGGGAAACCGCTGGAAATACCCCTGGGTGCTTCCCAGGTGCGCGCCGTTTGCTATAGAAACGGGGAGCGCATAGGCCAGCAGGTAACGTGCATGCTCCACGAGTTTGAGAATATGGAATTTAGATAAAGCCTATGCAATTGGTAAAAGCCGTATCGGTGTTTTTAATTTTGGGCCGGTGTATGGTATTCCCGGCAATGAGTCAGGATATCGCCATAGCCCGGCAGCTTGGGGCGGATGCCGGCGATCGGCATCTGTATTGGGATTCGCTTTCGGTCGACATGGCCGTCCGCTCGGACAACGATCCGGTAATCGGTTTACTGCTCAACTATAGCGACTCCTCAGATTTTCATTTTCTGACCGTTGCCAACCGTAACGGGAAGCTGTTGGTTCAGTTGGGAAGGAAGCAGTACGGTCATACCCGCATCGCCGAGCAATTTGTGAAAGAAGGGCAACTGTTGGCCCAACACAACTACCGGCTGAAGGTATACCGCGCTCCATGGGTGGACCGGGAGCATTGGAGGCAATGGAAAGCTGAGCTGGTCGACCTCTCGCAGGGCAAGCGGATTTTCAAGGAAAGCGTGGAGAATATCCTGCCTTTTTTCGGATTGGGCAGGACCGGACCATTTATCGGTGGCCCGGCAACCGAGCTCCGCGCATTTAACCGTTATCCAACGGTACCCGGACCCGAACAGGCGTCATTGAAACCAGCGGCTCTATTCGGCAGCGGCATGGTGTTGCAGCGTGAAAAGCCGATTCCCGTATGGGGTACTGCCAAGCCCGGAAGTAGGGTGTGTGTCGTGCTGGCTAACCGCAGGGATAGTACCTTGGCGGGGCCCGATGGCAGCTGGCGGGTGGTCCTGCCAGCCAGGGAAGCGGCCACCGGCCTGACGATGCAGATCCGCTGTGGGACTGCCACAGTGGAATTTCAGGATATCGCCATCGGCGAAGTGTGGGTAGCCTCCGGGCAGTCCAACCTGGAAATGCGGGCTTGGCAGAGCGATGTGGTACAGCAATTGGATTCAACGTGGAAAAATGGCGCTATCCGTTTTTTCATGCAGCAGCAATGGCCGTCGCCACAGCCGGAGGAAACAGCAGTGGGTAAGTGGATCAAAGCCGACTCGCCGGATGCATGGGGGTGCTCCGCGACGGCACTGAGCTTCGCGATTCACCTGAATGGACAACTGGGCATTCCAGTGGGCATACTGCAAGCCGCCTGGGGAGGAACGGGTGTAGAGAGCTGGATACCCGTCGATTCGCTCCGCGCCATACCGCAGGCCAGCGCGATGTTGGAACGGTACAACGGTTACCTGGACGTGCAGAAAGCAGGAGGGGAGGTAACGGCCGAATGGCCCTTGAGCTGGGATGTTCCCGGACAGAATCATGCACCGGCTTACCTGTATAACGGAATGATCCATCCGCTGCGGTCTTATCCCGTCCGTGGTGTTTTATGGTATCAGGGGGAAAGCAACTGCCACCGATCATCCCAATATCAGTACCTGCTGCCAACTTTTTTGAAATCGTGGCGGGAAGCCTGGCGGGATGACAGCCTGGCGTTCATCGGTGTGCAATTAGCCGGATACGATGGTAGGCAAAGCGGCAACCAGGTTCCCGGAGCCTGGCCGCTGCTGCGCGATATCCAGCGGCGTGTTTTGGACGATGATCCCCGCGCACGGCTGGTAACGGCATTTGACCTGGGCGATAGCCTGGATATCCACCCGTACCGGAAATGGGAGTTGGGTCGGCGCATGTCGTTGGCAGCGGTGCAACTTGTACAGGGTGGGTTATCGGCGCCGTTTTCCGGGCCCGATGTAGCAAACGTAAAACTGGAAGGAAAGACGGCCTGGGTTTCCTACAAGAAAGGAACGGCCGATTTCGGCGGACCCGACAGCGAGATAACCGGGTTTGAAGTAGCGGGAGACGACCGACGGTTTCACCCCGCCAGGGCAACGCTTACCGCCGATGGCCGGATACGCCTTACGAGCGCCGATGTGCCGCACATTGCCGCCGTACGGTACGGTTGGGAAAATTACCCCGTCCGGGCCAACCTGAAAAACACGGCCGGATTGGGAGCGATCCCGTTCCGGACGGACAACTGGGAAATAGCAGATCAGTATCCTTATTGAAAATCAGCACTATAAAACAAACAGATGAACCGAAAGCTCTCTTTTTTGACAATGCCGGCATGGGTAGGCCTTATCGTACAATCCTGCGGAAGCGGAAATGCCACGACTGCACAGGAGCGGGTGGTACATGACACCCTTTCGATTTTTGATGATCCGGGCTTCCGCAATGGCCTGGCGCTCTCCGGAACGAATACCAGCGATCAGCAGTCCGGAAAATACCTATTTCCCTTCGGCGAACATCCGCAGTCTGTGCGCTGGCGTATTGCCGAATGGGGATCCAGGTATCCACTTTCCAGTGAAAAGACCGTTTTGCCGGGCGGAGAAATCGTATATGAAAACCGGGGGAAAACATTGGGATTGAGTAAGAAAGACGACGTAGTCAGTGTGCGGATGGAAGTGATGGCAGAACATGAATACGATAAACCAAGGGAAGAAGGAACCTATTGGCCCCATCTCCTGTTGGAGCAGGCGTTCCAAACCCCTACCAGGTTGTCGGAAATCGAAGCCCTGTTGGTCCAGCTGGATGCCAAATTGCTTTTCAGCGAATTGAAGATGCCTGAATCCGCGTTTAACAAGGGCCTGCATTCCGCACAATTCCAGGTATTCATTACCTTGCAGGACGGCAATCCCGAGTCGCCGGGCCAGGGAGATTTCCTGTGGTTCGGCTTCCCGCTTTACGATTACCGGTACCGGGATGTACCTGCCTACATGGCGGAGGATATCGGCAAAGATGACGCATCCGGTAAGTACATCTACATGCTATCCAGCAAGGAGGTGATTGACCGATCCATGCACGATAAGCAATGGGTCTCCGTGAGGCGGAATATCCTGGATGATCTGACGGCGAGTTTCAAAAAGGCACAGGAAAAAGGATACCTGAAAAACTCCTCCCTGGCCGACATGTACGTGACCAGCCTGAACATCGGATGGGAAAACACGGCTACGATTAATTCCGGCGTGCTGTTCCGCAACCTGGATATACAGAAAGTGGTTAAAGTGTATTGAGCATTTAGCTTTATTGGACTTGTCTTAGAAATCGGGAAATTTCTTTTATGGCGACAAGGGCAGATAGGCTGAGTGCCTGCGGATAAGCGCAGGCCTCCCTGTTTGTCGCCAGAGGTTTTGAAAAATACTCACTAGTTGATCACGCTTTCTCCTGATCAAGAATGATGGTCATATATTCCTGAAGTAGTGGGATTTCTGAAACTACAGTATCCCAAACGATATCGTAGTCAATCCCGAAATAATGGTGAATAATGCGATTTCTTAAATCGCTCATTTCTCGCCGAGAGATGCATAGGCAACGGTATCCAAGATGTGGGGGCCGATATAAGGACTGAGCGATTGTTTCGTGATCAAGTCGACTTTTGTGCCCAATAAGTCTTCAAGATAATAATTTAAAGCCAAAAAATTGCGTAGCGTCTTATGCTCCTTTTCGATATCCACCAATAAATCGACATCGCTATCTCGGTGTGAATCACCCCTTGCATAGCTCCCGAACAATCCGATTTCTTTCACACCATAGCGCCTGAGCTCTTGTTTTTTTTCGGCAAGAGCGTTAAGAATGGATTCTTTGCTTTTAATAGATGGCGCCATTTTCTCGTGAGTATTATCCACAAAGATACCAATAATTTACAACTTCAGCGCTCCTAAGAAATCAACGTGAAGTCGATCTGTCGTTTCGCCAGGTCGACTTTTTTCACTTTGATCTGTACCTCGTCGCCCAACTGGTATCGCTTTTTCTTCCGCTGGCCGATGATGGCATAGTTCTTTTCATCTAGGGCATAGAAGTCGTCGGTAATGTCGCGCAAACGGACCATGCCTTCGCATTTGTTTTCTTCGATCTCGACATACATGCCCCATTCGGTGACACCGGAAACGATGCCCAGGTAAGTTTCACCCACTTGATCCTGTAGGAATTCGGCCTGTTTGTATTTAATGGACGCACGTTCGGCGTCGGCTGCTTTCTTTTCCATTTGGGAGGCGTGCTCGCATAACTTCTCGTATGCTTCGGCGTTAACGGACTTGCCGCCCGATAAGTAGTGTTCCAGTAAGCGGTGAACCATCACGTCGGGATAACGCCGGATGGGGGATGTGAAATGAGTGTAGTAGTCGAACGCCAGTCCGTAATGGCTGGTCTTCTTGGTGGTATAAATGGCTTTGGCCATGGAACGGATGGCCAGCGTGGTCAACACGTTCTGCTCTTTGGTACCCTCCACGCGTTCCATCAGCGCGTTGAGCGAGCGGGCAGTCTCCCGGTCGGACTTGGTGTTGAGTTTGTATCCGAATCGGGCCGCAAATTGTGCAAACGCGGTGATGCTTTCTTCTTTTGGTACGTCATGCACCCGATAAACAAACGTCCTTTTGTTTTTACCTTTCCCCTGTTTGCCGATAAATTCCGCTACGCGGCGGTTGGCCAGCAGCATGAAATCTTCGATCAACTTATGCGCATCCTTCCGTTCTTTGACGTATACGCCCAGGGGCTTGCCGTTTTCGTCCAGGTTGAATTTAACTTCTGTCGTTTCGAAGCTGATGGCGCCATGCTTGAACTTGCGTTCGCGCAGGATGTACGCAAGCTCGTTCAGTTTGAGTAGTTCATCGCTGAATTCGCCAGCTTTATTTTCGAGTATCTCCTGGGCCTCTTCGTAGCTGAACCGCCTGTCGGAATGGATAATGGCCTTGCCGAACCATTCGTGGATGACGTTGGCATGCTCGTCCATTTCGAACACAGCGGAAAACACGAGGCGGTCTTCGTGTGGCCGTAGAGAACACAGGTCGTTTGACAGCCGTTCGGGGAGCATGGGGATGACGCGGTCTACGAGGTAAACCGAGGTCCCGCGCTCGAAGGCCTCTTTGTCCAATGGCAGATCCGGCCGCACGAAGTGCGTTACATCGGCTATGTGCACGCCGATTTCATAGTTGCCGTTGGGAAGCTGCTGGAAGGAGAGCGCGTCATCGAAGTCCTTGGCATCGGCCGGGTCGATGGTGAAGGTGGTAACCGGCCGGAAATCGCGGCGTTTGGTAATTTCCTCCGGTGAGATTGCGGATGGGAAAGCGGTGGCCTCCTTTTCCACGTTGGCGGGAAATGCCAAAGGGAAGCCAAAATCTGCTAAGATGGCGTTCATCTCGGTGTCGTTCTCGCCTTTCTTTCCCAGCACATGTTTTACCCTACCTACCGGGTTTTTGCTGTCCTGGGGCCATTCGGTAATGGCTACAACCACCTTTTCGCCGTCCTGTGCACCGTTTAGGTCTGCCAGCGGCACAAAGATGTCATTCAGCATTTTCCGGTCGTCAGCAATCAGAAACGCAAAGCGGGGCGATATGTTGATGGTGCCGGTAAATTCCGTGCGGGCGCGTTCGAGAATCTCCACCACTTCTCCTTCTTTACGCTTGCCGCGCCGTTTTTCATAGGTGTGCACCTTTACGCGGTCGCCGTGCAATGCCTGCCGCAATTTACGGGGAGCGATGTAGATATCGTCCTCGAATTCATCTTCGGGCACGATGAATGCTGAACCGTCGGCCGTCATATCCACGCGGCCCACAACGAATGCCTTCAGTTCTTTCAGTATATATTTTCCTTTTTCAACCTCCTTGAATGATCCCATGCGGGCTTCCTCCTGCAGGATGTCCTGGATGGTATTGCGCGATTCGGTATCGGTGAGGTTGAGCTTCGCTGCCACCTGTTTGTAATTCAGGGGTTTGTTTCCTGATTTTTCGATCACATCGGAAATCAGTTGCGTCAGGATATGTTTAAACGCTTGGGTTTTTTTATTTGACATGTTTGATGTTGAATATTGAGATTGGCGATCAGCTTTCAGCTTTCAGCGATCAGCGATCAGCTTTCGGCTCTCTGATTTTGTAAAAGTATCGATTTTATTATCCGTTATTTTATTTTTATTCATGATGTATTGTTCTTAATTTACTTTAGACCGATCACCCACCACTGACCACCCACCACTGACCACCGATCACCATTATTCCGCAAAGCTGATTGCGTCCGGTTCGATCAACGGTTCGCCACGCAACCTGCGCAATATTTGTGCCGTGGTGATAACGTCCTTTTCGCAGTAGACGCGGATGCGGTCCAAATTGTTTTCTTCGTGGTATACCCGGTACACATCCTCGCCGCTGATGTCGTCTTTGGGTGTCGGTATGTCCAGTACCGCGGCCATGAGGCTGAGCGACGTATAGCTGCGGAAATCGCCGAACCGCCAAAGCTCCATCGTATCCAGATGGTTGCTTTCCCAGGGCTTTTTTCCCGATAGGTCCAATTGTGGCGGGATGGGTAAGCCGTTAATGACCAATCGCCGGCATATAAATGGAAAATCAAAATTCCTGCCGTTGTGCGCGCAGAGGATAAGGTTTGGGGGCTGGGACTGCAATAACGCGGTGAAGTCGGCCAGCAACTCCTTTTCATCCCCGTTTACAAAAGATTTGGTCCGGAAACCCATCCGGCCTCCCCGGTGGTGGAATACCCCGACCGATAGGCAAATGATTTTTCCGAATTCGGCGTATAGCCCGGCATTCGGATATACGTCGGCAGCGGTTTCCCCTTCTTTGAGGGTATTGCGTACTTTATGCGCCCACAATTGCTGGAAATGGTCGGGCAATTCGGTATAAGCGGCTTTTTGGGATACCGTTTCGATATCCAAAACCATGAGCTGTTGCAGATCAATTGTCTCTAACATGGCTATTTCTGTAAAATTTCAAAACGCTGACTGATCCGGACGCCCTTGTCATCTACCAGGGTGATGCGGTGAGGGCCGGTGGGTATATCGAGCGCCAGCTGATGGAACGTTTGTGTTTCGCCCACGAAGGTGTCATCGAGGTGCCAGTATATCCGGGTACCGTCTTTGCGGTGGGCGGCGTTGAAGATCACACGCCCACGCTGTCCGTCGATTTCCAGCGGTATATAGATCTTGGCATTATCTTTCGGATAGATCATTTCCATGACACGGCTTTCGCCGCCGGGCTGGCATCCGGGAGCGAAGGGCGGGAGTTCCCGGTAATTGCTGTGACGGGGTTTGTAGTAATATTCCATGGCGGGTGGCAGCACAAACCATTTGGCCGATACGAGTTGATCCGGCGGGATGCAGTCGGCCGTTACCTGCAACGTACCCTCCGGGTTCGTGTGTATGGTCTGGTGAAAAGGACAAACGGCAGACCGATGGCCCGGAACGGGAATATACACCGTATCGGCATGGGGGCAGTCAGGCCCGGCCAGATAGCCGCTTTCCCGGCATACCGCAGTTTGCACCATGCGATCAAGCGGAGCTGGGAACCAGCCGGGAGCGGGCAGCAGGTCAAATATGTCAAACAAGATAGGCGCTGCTGTTTCGATACCCGTAAGGCCCGGCCGGCCTTCACCGTCGGCATTTCCGACCCATACGCAAACCACATGGGCAGGAGTGAGGCCCACTGCCCATCCATCGCGGAACCCGAAGCTGGTACCGGTTTTCCAGGCAATCTTTTTGGAGGATCCAAATTGTTCCCACAGCGTTTCCTCTCCGGGCCGCATCACCTCGTTCATGGCCTGAAACGTAAAGTAAAGGGAGGCATGGTCAATAATGGATGCCCGATCAGTACCTTTTTCAGACGATTGGACCTCGTTTTTCAGGTAAGTCGGTGCGTGGTAATCTGCGGGGTTATAATTCGCATGATAGCGCTCGTAATGATTCAATGTGCGGGCCATACTGGCGTAGGTGCCCGCCAGTTCCCACGGGGTAACTTCGCATCCGCCGAGGATCATGGAGAGGCCGTAAAAATCGGCAGGCCGGGTGAGGCTATGGATGCCCACACGTTTCAGGTACGGGTGAAACCGTTGGTACTTGTATTGCTGAAGCATTTTCACGGCCGGTATGTTGAGCGAACGGCTCAGCGCCCGGGATGCCGGGATGGCCCCGTCGTATCCGAGGTCATAATTCTGTGGCATATAGCCCCCGATCTGGGTGGGAATATCGGGGATGAGCGTGTGGGGCAGTATCAGTCCGTCGGTAAGCATAGCCGCGTAAAGCAGGGGTTTTAAGGTGCTGCCGGGACTCCGCAGCGATGTGATCATGTCCACCTGGTTTTCGGATTCATCTGACCGGGGTGTGTGCACATTGCCCACATAAGCCAGGGCTTTGCCTGTTTCCACCTCCAGCACCAGTGCAGCTGCATTGTGAATGCCGTTAGCGCTGAGGTTGCGGTGGTAACGGTCGATGATGTTGACCACCTGCTGCTGCAGCTCGGCATCGAGCGACGTCCGGATGCGGGTCTGGGCAACCCCCAGCTGACTGTATTCCTTTTTGAAACGTTCCAGCAGATGCGGGGCAACTCGTGGGAGCGGATGGGGCTTGTCCGGCAAGGGTTCCAGTTTGGCAAGGTCAGCGGTGCTGGAATCGATGGTACCCATTGACGCCAGCCTGTCTAGCAGTGCATTGCGTTTGGCCAGCAATACCGTCCGGTTGCGCCCGGGGTGAATGAGGCTGGGGGCATTGGGCAGTACGGCAAGCATGGCTGTTTCTGCCCAGGAAAGCTGTTTGGGAGGGCGGCCAAAGTAACGCCAGGCGGCGGCATCCAGTCCGACCACGTTGCTTCCAAAGGGAGCATTCGCGCTGTATAGTCGCAGAATGGATGATTTTCGATAGCCTGCTTCCAACCTGACGGCCAAAAAGGCTTCGATAAATTTTTGCCAGACGGTGCGGGGTTTATTGCGGCTCATCCGGATTACCTGCATACTGAGTGTACTGCCGCCGCTGACGACCCGTTTACCGGAAATATTCTGGAAAACCGCCCGCGCCAACGCAATCGGGTCTACCCCCGGATGCACGTAAAATCGCTTGTCTTCAAAGGCAACGATGCACTTGGCAAATTTGTCTGGAACCGCACCTGCAGCCGGAAAACGCCACTGTCCATCTGTTGCAATGGAAGCCGCCAACAGGTTTCCATCCTTGTCTTCGATTACGTAGGAAGTAGGGGTGAGGAAGAGGCGTTTGGGCAGTGCCATACAAAAGAGTACGAGCAGGACGATTAACGAAGCAACGATTACGCTGCCTTTCGGGGTTTTACAGAACGCTATGAAACGCCTAATGCGTGTCTTTATCCAACTCATTTACCTTGCTAAGATACAAAAATAAGTAACACCGATTTAGGAAGGCGATACGAGCATGTGCTAAATTAAGGTAGGTAGTTATTATTTATGTAATAGTAATTATTATTTTGATTAGTAATTAGTTATTTTAATGATTGCTATAAATTTAGCTTAAAATGCCAATTTGTTTTAGTGGAATATTCCGCTGGGAAGCGGAATGACAGGTTAATGCTGTTGACGAGTATAAAAGCGATGGTTTTGCTAAAATCGTATGGCTTGATTTTTAGTAAATGTAATCAATACAATTCATTGTATTTAATTGTGTTAAAAATACACAATATCGTTTTTTAGCAAGTATTTGTGTATGATTTTAGTAGCGCGGAGTACTATTTAGTGAGCGCTTTGCATTCGGCGCAAAGACCCACGGCATTGACGCCGACGGATTGGAGCTGGTATCCTTCGGGCAGGTTTATTTTGGGTAGCTTGATATCGTCGAGGCAATAGATGCTGTTGCAGGAAGAGCAGATGAAGTGTACATGTTCGTCCTGATGGTGGTGCTCATCGCACTCCGTTGAGCATAACGCATAAGTAGCGGTACCGTGGAGGTCAAATATTTTGTGGAGGATTCCCTTTTCTTCGAACGTAGCCAATACCCGGTAAAGGGTTACCCGGTCGACGGTATCGCCAAGCATTTTCTCAAGTTCCGGCTGGGAGATAGCGGTTTCTTTTTCGGAGATGATTTTCAATACACCGAGCCGGGGTTGTGTGACCTTCAGTTTGTTTTGGCGGAGCAGGCGGGTAAACTTTTCCTCGGCGGTAATTTGATCTTTTTCAGTTGCTGTTACCATGGTACACCTGTTGGTAAGCCCACGGCCGGAACCGTGGGCTTTGGGTAAATTATTTTCCGGCTGCTTTGGCGTGATCTGCCAGGAATTGGGCGAGACCATTGTCCGTAAGCGGGTGTTTGAGCAAGCCCAATATGGCGGAAAGAGGACCTGTCATGACGTCCGCTCCGATTTTTGCACATTCCACGATGTGCATCACGTGGCGTATCGATGCAGCCAATATCTGCGTTTCGTATCCGTAGTTGTCATAAATCAACCGGATGTCTTCAATCAAGGACAGTCCATCTGTTGAAATGTCGTCCAGGCGGCCCAGGAAGGGCGATACGTAGGTCGCGCCTGCCTTGGCAGCCAATAATGCCTGCCCGGATGAAAATACCAATGTACAATTCGTCTTGATGCCGTTGCTGCTGAAATATTTGATGGCTTTCACACCTTCTTTGATCATCGGTACTTTGACCACGATCTTATCGTTGAGTTTTGCCAGGGCCTCTCCCTCTTTGATGATATTGTCGAAATCGGTGGCGATTACCTCCGCACTTACGTCGCCTTCTACAATGTCGCAGATGGCTTTGTAATGGTTAATGATGTTGTCTTGTCCGGTGATTCCCTCTTTGGCCATCAGGCTCGGATTGGTGGTTACTCCGTCCAGTACGCCAAGATCCTGGGCTTCTTTGATCTGTTGAAGATTGGCAGTATCAATGAAAAATTTCATATGTATAAACTAAATATAAGGTTATTGAACAATCTGTTCAGTTTCAAGCTGTAAAATTACGCATAATTGTCGGAATTAGCGAAAAAGTTTTCGTGCCGACTGTGGTATGGATTTTGCATCGTTACCGCCAGCCCGGCACCCCTCAATCGCTAAGCATGTACATCTTACGAGCATTCAGACATCGCAACTACAGACTGCACTTTACCGGACAGGCCATTTCGTTGATGGGTACATGGATGCAGCGCATTGCGGTAAGCTGGCTCGTGTACCGGCTTACCGAATCGGCTTTTATCCTGGGTTTTATTTCATTTCTGTCATTGGTGCCTTCGCTGGTATTGTCGCCGTTTATCGGGAGTTTTGTAGACCGGCACAATAAGTACCGGATTTTGCTCATTACGCAAAGCGGCCTGATGTTTCAAGCCGGGGCGCTGGCACTGCTGGTGTTTTTGGGAAATTACAGTGTCTTTTGGATTGGTGTGCTCAGTCTGTTACAGGGTGTCGTCAATACGTTTGACGTAACGGCAAGGCAATCGCTTATGGTGGAACTGGTGCCGGACCGGGCAGACCTGCCGAACGCCATCGCGCTCAACTCTTCGGCGTTCAATGCGGCGCGGATGGTGGGCCCGGCAGTAGGCGGAATCCTGCTGAGTACTTACGGGGAAGCAGTGTGCTTTACGGCCAATTTTGTGAGCTTTATTGCAGTGTTGGGTACGCTGCTGGCAATGAAGTTGTCTCTTTCGGCACCTGAGGTGAAGCAGGAGAGTACGTGGCAGGGGTTGAAGGAAGGATTCAGCTACCTGCGTCACTCCCCGCATCTTTCGTCGCTTATTCTGCTGTTGGGTACTTCCAGCTTGCTGGTGATTCCCTATACCACGCTGCTCCCGGTAATCGCGCGAGAGATGTTCAACGGCGATGCCACAACGTTTAGCTGGTTTGAGAGTGCCGCCGGGTTTGGCGCCATGACGGGTGCCGTCTACATGGCGTTGACGAAAGCGGGCACCAACCTGCGTTTCCGTGTAATGAAGGCCTCCGGGTTATTTGCTTTCGGCATCCTGATGCTTTCCTTTGCCTCATGGCTGCCTTTGGCGCTGTTGTGTATTATGCTGGCATCCATGGGGATGATGGTTCAGAACTCCAGTATCAATACCTATATACAGACCCATGCCATGCCTGCATACCGTGCCCGTGCTATCAGCTATTACATCATGGCTTTCCAGGGGATCTTCCCGTTGGGGAGCCTGTTGATCGGCGCGCTTGCCAATATGTGGGGGATACACTATACGCTGGTATTTCAGGGCGTGGCCGGCGCTTTGATCGCGCTTGGTTTTGTTGGATACATCCGCATCCATATCCTGAAACGGTAGCTGTCCGTTAGCGGGGTATATCGCCGCCCGGTCTCCATATTTTAGCAGGATGTTTTTGTGCATAATGAAAGATCAGCTGCATCATATACCGGTTGCTGATATACGGGGTGAGCATTTCTTTGGCAGCTTCCGGTGAACCGATGTCTGCGAACTGGCTGATGTAGCCCATGCCATGCAGTTTACCGTTTTCCACCCAGACGCAACTGACCTCGGTTTCATCCCGCCCTTTATCGAAAATGGCAAATGTGGGTAGCTCATTCGCCAGGTAGTCGAGCGCCCGTTGCACGCGCTGGTTATGGATTTCGGGCGGATCGACGGCCGGCTTTCCGGCCAGAGGCCGGGGACCACTGAAGGTACAATATTGCGGATGCAGATCGAATTTATCAATTAACTGATGAAGTAAGTTTACGGCATCCAATTGGTTGTGGAACAGGTGAGTATGTTGGTGGTTTCTACTGTGCTTCCCGATAGCCAGCCGAAGGTAACCTGCGTGATCCTCATAGGCGTACAGCGCATATTTAGGTTCGAAACGTTTCAACGAGCGGTTGTATGCGGGCCAATGCCGTTTGATTTCTGCCGCCTCCAGTAGCAGCGCCATGAGCTCGGTGCCGCAGCGTTCGTACGTGATGGAGTGGATGTTGCGGAGAAAATGCTGGCGCTGGGGGTTGGGATTGTGCCCGGTGAAGTGTTGGGCGACACGGCTGTAGATATTATTTGCTTTACCTACGTAGATGATTTTTCCACCCCGGTCCCTGAAATAATATACGCCGGGACTTTGGGGCAGCGTGTCGAATTGGTCTTTGGGTAAGTTTGGAGGCAACTGCTGGTGTTTGGATTTCTTTTTCAGCATCTCCGTCAGGTTGCCCTGAGCGTCCCATTCCATTAGCTTGCCGAACAGGATGGCGGTAGCTTCTGCATCCCCACCGGCCCGGTGCCGATTGCGGATGGGAATGCCCAACGCATCGCACAACCTGCCGAGGCTGTAGGAAGGCAGCCCCGGTCGGATTTTCCGGCTCAGCCGGACGGTGCACAGCTTTGGCACAGCCAACGAGAATCCGGCCAGTTCGAGATAGTGTTTCAGGAAGGAGTAATCAAAATTAACGTTGTGGGCCACAAACACGCATCCATCCAGCAGGCTGAAAATTCGGGGGGCCAGTTCATTGAAAGAGGGACTGTCTGCTACCATATCGGGAGTAATTCCCGTCATAGCCTGTATATAAAGGGGAATGGGTTGCTGCGGATTGATCAGTGAATCGAAACGTTCAATTACCTGTTGGCCATCGTGAATCCGTATGGCAACTTCGGTAATCCCGCTGCCTGTAGCATAGCCGCCTGTGGTTTCGATGTCCACAATGGCATATCGGATATTTTCGGAATGCTGCCCCACAGGGGTAAATATACTAAAATAATTAGCCTGTCAATAGGGATGAGTATTTATTTTTCACATTTATCCAACTTACTGCGTAACCGCTGCCTGACGGCTGCGGTTGGCTTAGCTGTCTTCCTTCGGTGAGCTGGCGGTCTGCTGGCTGTTTTTCGCACCCTTACTGCAAGGAGACCGCAACTTGACCACCGGCTAACCCCTCTGAGATGTGGAGCCTTTTGGCCGCCGGTATGGAGGTATCGCCAAATTATACCGCGTCCGTTGGCTCGGATGGACCGATCGGCTCGGTAAATGGCGCTTCGGCTTCTTCCATGGCTTGTTTTTTGCCACGGCGTACGATCATAAAATAAAGACAGGACACCGCCCAGGCCCCCCAGAAAAGATAGGCGCCGCTGTGAAAGGTCTCTTTCATCAACCGATGGGAGGTAGTAGTAAAATCCAGGTAGGTGAAATAGGCGCCTACGAGCCCGAAAAGCAGTACCAGCAAGAAAGTTGCCAGCGCAATACGTCGCCCCAGTAGCCGCTTGATGAGCCAGAGTACAGCGATCAGTATAAGTTGAACTGCAAAAAGCAGAATGGCTGTTTTCCACCAAATCTTAAAAATGCCGTATTCGTTGTACAATACACTAATGCCCACTTTTCCAATGAATGACATTTGGGAAACCAGTACGCCCGAAATGGTGGAAAGCAGTGCCTGTACGGCAATGAGGGTGCTTAAACCTTTCATCTCTGCTATTTGGTAACTTCCCAGCCTGCATCGCCATTGAACCGAAGCGAATAGGTTTTTTTGGTGAATGAAGCGTTGTTATCCGGATCTTTTTTAGCAAAATCTGCAAAATCGGTTTCCGCTTTCCGAAGGGTTACGGTAGCCTTCGCCCGGTTTTTTCCGGTTTGCTCAATCAGCACGCCGCCATCCTCATCAAGTGCATATTCGAACGTCTTTACGGTTACTTTTTTGTCCGTTTTTTCCAGTACAAATGGAATCGCCTTGTCGGTCAGCTTGACAAGGTAGACGAATGTGCTGTCTTTTGAAAGGAACTTTTTGCGCTCTTTCAACCGTTCCAGGGTGACATATCCGCTTTTTTCCAACCGTTCATAGGCGGTCAGGAGGTCGGCGTCCGACCGCTGGCTGAATTTTAGTTCGCCGTAGCCCATTTCAGCGGTCTCATAGACCGGATTGGATTCGATATAGTGTGCAATCTCGCCCAGCGCAACGCGGTCGCTGATGGATTTTTCGTGGCCACAGGCTGCCCATAGAAAGCCGGCAAGGAGCAGGGACAGGAATCGATAGTAAACAGGTACCATAAATGCTATTTTTGTCAAAGATAGGTGTTTGCAAAAGTTGTTCCAATAACAAGAGTCTTTGTAAGCTGGAACGTGAAAGAGTCTCTCATCATTTTACATTGCATTGATCTTAAACTCGACAGGTTTCCCTCTTCCCATATAACCCGAAACCCTTCTTTTTATCTTTTAAGCGCATGATCGTCGGATTCCTTATTTAGAAATAACTGATACATTTTTAGTTAATCCCAGATTTGGTTCCTGCGTGAACAAGCAATAAATTTCCAATTTTTTCAACGGCATTTTTGGTTCTTAGCCATTATTCCTTCTAATCGTCGATGATGCTTCGAGGTGGAATAATGGATTCCGGTTGTCAGGTCGCTGTGTACAAAGAACGGTTCGGGGATAATTAGGTTTACTAATTTATCCAGCCCACTGTTCGCTTTGAACTCCATAAAATAGGGATCATTGCCATAATCGCGCGCATGATCTGCTTTCGAGTCGGTAGCATTTGATTTTTTATCCGTAGGGTTTTTCATATCAAACCTCCTATTTTTACAAATATATTTCATTATTTACGTGTCACCAAAAACGCATCGTATTTACCTGGTGTTCAAAACGTTGCCAGCCGACTCCTACATATAACGTGTTATATATAAGAGGGCTATAATCTTAGGATTTATTTGCTTAAATGCCTGTTTTTAAATCTATTTCGCATCAAACCGATAATTCTTGCCCATATAATGTACGTGAATATATGAGTCCGTATAATAATCGTATAGCCGGGTGAAATCGCACAGCCCTTGAAAAGAATAAGGTAACTGCCTTTCTCGCAATTCCAGGTCCACCAAATGATGGCATACTTCGCCCAAAACACCATCCATTTCCAGGTTCTTTTTGATAGTTGGGTGAATTTTCTCCATATGTTTAGCATATAACTCCTGCCTTAGTGCTTGCAAATTAATGATCTCTGTTTTTCGTTTTCTTTCTCGTTTCATGAGTACAAATAAACTAAAAATATTAGTAATATTAATTCGGTTTATGCGTAAATTTTTCTAACTTTACCACCATGAGCCTCTTATCCCGTCTTCCGGAATCCAAGCAACAGGAAATTGCTGAAATCCTTGAAATCATCAAGGAGGAGGCGAAGCCGGAAAAAGTTATTCTTTTCGGGAGTTATGTTTCCGACAAGTGGGTAGAGGACGAATACGTTGAAGATGGGGTGCGTTATAGCTATATCATATCAAGAATGCAGTTAGCCCGATTGTACATGAAAAGATGACGCGCTTGCAGGAAGTCGTGGAACGGATTTGTAAAGAGAAGATCGGAGGAAGTAGTTAAACTATGCCTACACTGTACATTGTGTCCGGATGCAATGGAGCAGGAAAAACCACTGCTAGTTATACGGTATTACCCGAGATTTGGGATTGCAAGGAATTTGTTAATGCTGATAATATTGCAGCAGGGCTATCTCCATTCAATCCGGAAAGTGCGGCATTGGAAGCAGGCCGCATTATGCTTAATCGAATCCGCGAGCTATTCACCGCAACATGCAATAGCGCGGGTTGCTCAACGTGTATCCGAAGGAGGCCATCACATTCCGGATGATGTGGTGGTTAGGAGGTATTACAGGGGATTGTATAATTTGGTGAATTTGTACATTCCAAAATGTGATAAGTGGATGGTTCTGGATAATATGGATTTAAATCCGGAAGTTATTGCTAAATCCGATGAATTTGGAAAAGTAATCGTTAATGACGAAATTTGGTCAATAATACAACAACAAAGTGATGGCACTAAATAGTAAACCCATTCGTTTTCCGCCCGAGATATCGTTTTCGGATAAGGTGCTTTATGGCGTTCGAAAGGCATTGCGGAAGCTTGCTGAAGAAACCGCAGCCAAGGGGGGGAGCTTGGTAGTTAAAATTGATGGGGAAATCAAGAAAGTGCCCGCACAAGAGTTACTTAAAACTCTCCCGAAGCAAGACGATTTTCAATAGGTGAGAAATTTAGCGATAATGATTCCCCTCGCAGTTGATATGGATAGGTCAAGCAATCTTTCCAACACATTGTTAGGGAGCCGGACTTTTTTTGTTTCCGAGTTTACACTTGCCTTTGATCTTGACATTAAGGAAAACCAGGTCAAGGGCGACAAAATACTGCTAAAATTAAAGACAAACGGTCATGCGGAAATCCATAGCTATGTGAATGAGGCATATAACGGTTTGAAAGAAGCGAATGATATTCGCAATTCTCTCGCACATAAATTTTCCAAACTCAGTTCAGACAGAAGGGGGGCAATTTCCGATGACGGCAGGTCCTACGGCGCAAGTGCGGGGCATTTCATTGACTATCCCAGCCAAGTAGAGATTCTTGATCGTTCTCTCGAATACCTTCGAGATTTCTTTTTTTCAATAAGAGGCTCAATGATGCAGATCCACCAACTCGAACTGGACGACTGAGCCTGATAACCATTGAAATTTCGTTTCTATGAAATTCAAGATATTGCGGCAATTGATTACCGATATGCATTTTATAATTGGAATACCCATTTGAAGATTACAATTAAGTGCCAGAACCAAAACGCTAGTGTGATTTGTCAGGCTATACACACCAATTCGATATGAATCGAAGGAAAAACTTACTAAGAGTTGAACAGGCTTGTTTTGACAAGGGCCGAATCTAAAGTGACAGGGACGGTTCATACTGTACCAGATTACGCGTATCAAATAGGACGTGGCCTAAAGTCGCTGCAGGAATGGAAAGACCTGATAAATCACTGATGGAGTGGGTAGGAAATTTAGATGAACGGTGTTGTCATCCTAGATCCAAAATTCCTTTCAATTACTATTTTATCACAGAATCTGAACCGAGAACCCCAAAGAACGCCGCAAAAGAAAAATAATCCTTGTTTGTGTGGTAGTATTTTTACTACCTTTGTCTCGCTGATGGTATAAGGCGTGGCTCAAATTATTGAGGCTAAATATTTGTCCACACTTAAATTTGATTCCTTATGAAATCGAGTGAATTCCATCGGTTTCTGCGGAAGAATGGCTGGATTCATATCCGTACCAGTGGTAGTCATTATATTTATGAAAAGGAGGGGAGGACTTATCCCATTCCGTATCATGGTAACAAGGAAATGGGAGAAGGTCTCCGTAGAAAAATCATTAAGGATTTGGGGCTGAAATAATCCCCATATCCTTATTTGTCACACATCGCATTATATTATGAAAACACTGAAAATTATCATTGAGCGGAGTGCTGATATGTTCAGTGCTTATGCAGAGAATGTTCCGGGTATTTATGGGGGTGGGGATACTGTGGAGGATGCAAAACAATCCATACTGGAAAGTGTAGCATTATTGAAAGAATATAATACCTCAGATGATATTCCCGCGCTTCTGAAAGGCGATTACAACATCGTTTATCATTTTGATGCCGAGAGTTTCTTGAACTATTACAAAGGCATATTTACCAATGCCGCTTTGGAAAAAATCACGGGTATCAACCAGCGTCAGCTTCAACATTATTCTTCTGGTCTTAAGAAACCTCGGCAACCCCAATTGAAAAAAATCGAAGACGGTCTTCATAGGTTGGCGGCCGAGTTACAGTCGGTGGAATTGGTGTAGGTGTTGTTTTGCAAGGCTGTGGAGCAATAGCAAAATATTTGATAATACATTATGGAGATAGGCTGGCTCAAAGAATTTAACGCCCATTTGTCGGAGCTTG